>FPHJ01000061.1_pt1 | contig 44516 bp, 50 predicted proteins | sample 1057411 | NCBI WGS metagenome assembly FPHJ01 (sample SAMEA4473313, study PRJEB15554) | hydrothermal vent metagenome | biome: marine basaltic hydrothermal vent biome; feature: marine hydrothermal vent; material: water | place: Pacific Ocean | collected 2011-06-14/2011-07-23 | depth 1199 m
TTATAAATCTCAAGTGGTAGTAATTTTGGCTTAACTGAAAGTTTATTGTGCTTGATAGTTTGTCTTGCTTGGAAAATTGAAAATAAAAGACCACTCACAGAAATAATAATAGTAGCAATCGCAGTAATATCTTGAGTATTCATTTATTTCTAAGGTGTTTGCAAAATCAAGTTATTGTTGAAGTTAAGACGATTATAAGATACTTTAAATGGTGGTCGCACTTAGAATTGAACTAAGGACACAAGGATTTTCAGTCCTTTGCTCTACCGACTGAGCTATGCGACCACATAAGCGATATAATTATACATAATAGAGGTGTTAAAACCTAGATATTTTGTCAAATCTGTTTTTTGCTAAAATTTAGATTGTTTGAAAAATTGCCTTGAACCAGCAAAAAATATTGGACTTTTAGTATCTTCTTTAATATTATATCGTAATGGTTGATTGTTCTCATCAATAACTAAACCACCAGCTTCTTCCAAAATACAAATACCAGCTGCACTATCCCATTCGGAACAAGGTCCAAGTTTAGGATAAAAATCATATTTACCCTCAGCAATCAAACAAAACTTCAAAGCACTACCAACTTCAAAAAAATTATATTTAACTAATCTTTCATCTAAAAAATTATTAAGTTTTTTACTTTTATTAGAATATCGCCCTACAACTACTTTAAACTCTTGTTGTATATTTTCATTAGTCTGAATTTTTTGCGTAATATTATTTATTTTTTTAAAAGCACCTTTGTTTTTTGTTGCAAAATAATGTGTTTTTAAAACTGGACTATAAATCACACCTAAAATAGGTTTATTGTTTTTAATTAAAGCGATACTAACCACAAAATCACCTGTTTTATTGATAAAGTCTCTAGTGCCATCAAGTGGGTCTATTAACCAATATTGCTGCCAATTTTTTCTAATCTCAAAATCTACCAACTCACCTTCTTCCGAAAGAATCGGCAGTTTAGGAGTGATTTTTTGTAATCCTTCAGATAATAATTTATGTGCTTCTTTGTCTGCAATAGTAATAGGAGTATTATTTTCTTTTTGTTGAACTTCAAATTCTTGCTTATAAAAAGTAAGAATTTTCTTACCAACTTTTTCACTTAATAATAATAATTCCTCAATCACAAAATCATTTCTTTAATAAAAAACAATAACATTGCAAAAAAAACAATTGTTGCAAAAACTTTTTGTTGTTGGTTATTTTTTTGTAGTTGGTTTTTTATCTCTTTTAACTCTTGATTATGTTGTTGTTTGGGTGTTTTTAACACCTCTAAAACCTCTAATGTTAGTTTAGGAAGTTGTTTAAGTTCTTTTAATTGTGTTTTAAACTCATCTTTTTTACGCTTTTTAAAAATATCTTCTAATACAGGTTTTGCTGTTTGCCATAAGTCTAAATCATCATTGAGTTGTCTGCCTAAACCTTCAATATTTAATAAAGTTTTATCTAATAAAAATAATTGTGGCTGCACTTGAATATCAAATTTTTGTGCTTCTTTAAATAAATTCATTAGCACCTTGCCAAAAGAAATATCTTTTAATGGTTTGTTAAAAATCGGCTCACAAACACTACGAATTGCTGTTTCAAATTCTATTGGGTCAATATGACTAGGTATCCAGCCAGATTCTAAATGAACCTCTGAAACAATTTTATAATCTCTATTAAAAAATGCTAAAAAGTTTTTTGCTAAATATTGCAAGTCTTGATTACTTAAACTACCCATAATCCCAAAATCTAAGGCAATATACTGCCCACTATCTGAAACAAAAATATTACCAGGATGCATATCTGCATGGAAAAAATTATGTTTAAAAACTTGTGTAAAAAATATTTCAACTCCCTGAGAGGATAATTTTTTTAAATCAATATTTTTTTCTTTTAATTTTTCTATTTTGTTGATTGGTGTGCCATAAACTCTTTCTATAACTAAAACTTCTCTAGTTGTTAGTTCCCAATTTACTTCAGGAACATATAATAATTCAGAATTTTTAAAATTTTCTCTTAATTTTGAAGCATTTGCCGCCTCAAATAACATATTAAGTTCATTATGAATAATTCCTTCAAACTCTTTGATTACTGCTTTTGGGTTTAATCGCTTTCCATCAGGGTGAAGCCCAATCAACTTTGCAAGAAAATACAATAATGAAACATCTAATTTAATTGCTTTTTCTATATTTGGTCGAACAACTTTAACCACTACATCATCGCCATTTATTGTTGTTGCGCTATGGACTTGGGCAATAGATGCCGAAGCCAAAGGGTGTTCATCAAATTTAATAAAAAAATCTGTTAATTTACCTTTTAAAGATTTTTCTACGATTTTAATTGCTTTTTGTGTCTCAAACGGTGGGCAGGAGTCTTGAAGTTTGGTTAATTCATCAGCAACATCATCGGGCAACAAATCTGGGCGTGTTGAAAGTGTTTGTCCAAATTTAATGAAAATAGGGCCTAAAGTTTCTAAGGTCAACCGAATCCTTTGTGCTCTTGGTAGTTTTGTCCAAACAAAATAATGCCATGGGAAAAACCATAAAATAAATTTATACTTTGTCTGGCTTAGTAAAACTTTATCTAATCTATAACGAACTATTGTAAATAAAACTTTAAACAGTCTAATTATTTTCCTCATTTTAAGAAATCCTTAACCGCACCAACTGCTTTATCTTTAAATTGATTGATTTTAGAAAAATCAAAATTTACTTTTTTAATAATATCTAAAATTAAAGTGGCTGTTCTAACATCACCATGGATTCTAATTTTATTATCACGAATAAGTTGCTCAACCTCTGCTTTTTGTATTAAGTCTTTTATAGTGCTAAATGACATAGATAAAACCACATCAAAGGAACCTTGATAATTATCTAATAAATGAATATGTTTATCTTGAAATAACATAGTTATATCAATATTTTTAAAAGGCATATCTTCAATAATTAATTGCACTACTTTTTTATTAACTTCAGAAAAATTTATGCTTTTATCCAAAGATAGAACTTTATTTATTGCTTGTTCAAATAAGGTATTAATCATTTAATCCCTTTATGTAATGCAACGACACCTTGTAAAAAATTATGATAAGTGCAAAAAGAAAAACCAACATCAAACATCATTTGTTTTAAAGTTTCTTGGTTGGGGTGTTTGCGAATAGATTCAGCTAAATATTGATAACTCTCACTATCATTAGCAAATATCTGTCCTAGTTTTGGCATAATATTAAAAGAATAAAAATCATAGCCTTTTTCTAATAATTGATTTTGCGTTTTAGAAAATTCTAAAACCAATAATCTACCTCCTGGTTTTAAAACTCTATACATCTCAGCAATTGCTCTATCTTTGTCTGTGACATTTCTCAAACCAAAAGCAATACTCACAATATCAAATGAATTATCTGGGAAAGATAAACACTCAGCATTAGTTTGCACAAATTTAATCTGAGTTTCTCCTGCAACATCAAGTAATTTTTTTCGCCCTTCATTTAACATACTAGCGTTGATATCAGCCAAAATAACCTTACCATTTTTGCCTACTTTTTCTTTAAACTTTAATGCTAAATCACCTGTGCCACCAGCAATATCTAAAATACTATCACCTGCCTTTACCCCACTTAGATTGATTGTTTGTTTTTTCCAAATTCTATGTAATCCAAATGATAAAACATCATTCATCAAATCATATTTACTAGCGACTGAGTCAAAAACTCCTCGCACTAAAGATTGTTTTTCTTCTGTTTGAACTTCTTTAAAGCCAAAATGTGTTGTTTTTTCCATAGTTATAATATTATACTCAATAAGGGTTTTGAAAATTTAATTGCTTTAACAATTCAATTTCTAAGTTTTCCATTTCTTCTGCCTCTGCTTCTTTAATATGATCAAAGCCTAATAAATGCAAAACACCGTGAATAATCATATGAGCAAAATGTGCTTCATTTGTTTTTTGTTGTTGTTTTGCTTCTTTTATCACAACCTCATTACAAATAACAATATCACCTAAAAAATTTGATTTTATTTCTGAGGGTAAATCACTAGGAAAAGACAAAACATTTGTTGGTTGATTTTTATTTCTATAAGTATGATTAAGTTGTTGAATTTCAACTATATCAACAAACCTTAATGTAATTTCTGAATTTTGCTTATTTCTATTTATTAATACTGTTTCAACCCAATGATGTATTTTTATTTCATCAATATCTAATGTTATTGTTTTTTGAATATTTAACATATTTTATTAGTATTTTTTTTATGCATAATATCAAGTGATTATAATATATCTATCTATCATTTAAATTAAAGGTTTTTATGTTTAAAAATTGGTTAAAAGTATTTTCTTTATTATTAATAACAAATATTACAACCAAATTGCTTTCGACATTTGCTATTTTTTATTATGGTGTAATAAACATCTCATTTTCAAAAACATTAACAGCTTTGGTTTTTGGCTTAAAGTTTGATTTTATTGTCTCTGCTATATTTGCCTTTATACTTTTTTTGTTTTTTTTGTTTAAAAGTGCTAATTTAAATAAAAACTTACTTATTATTAGTATTGTTTTAATTTGGTTATCTCAAACAGGTGGTTTAATTTATTTTTTAGAATCTGGACGACATATTAGTTATGAAATTAATGATATTTCTATTGAATTAACCTCTCTTATACAACAAGCACTAAACACTTACCCATGGTTAATAACTATATCAATTATTTTTTTGGTATTACTATTAAAAATCTTAAAAATAAAACCATTTATGGTCACTACCTCTAAAATTATTATATCTACTATTAGCGTTATTTTTATAACCGTTTTAATTATCCGAGGTAATATTGTTAATTTACCATTATCTCCTTTATCTGTTTATGCTTTAAGTAATAGCTCTCAAAGCACTGTTGCAACTAATGTTACTTATAATATGCTTTATGGTATTTTGGGACGAGAAAAACACTTTGTTAAAAAAATTAATATCAATCATAATACCCAAGATATCTCTCATCTTTATCTAACAAATAAACAAAATAAAAATAAAAATTTTAAAAATGTATTTATTTTCTTTTTAGAAAGTTGGGCTAGTGTGCGAATGAATAAAAATACCACGCCAAATTATTTTAATCTTGCAAATCAAGGTATTACACCTAAAACAACAATTGCTGGTGGGTTAAGAACTACTGAAGGTTTATTTTCTACACTATGTTCATGGCAAAATCCTTTAGGTGGCTCTGTTGCTCAAAATAGATTACAAAACAATGACTTAAACTGTTTGCCAGAAATATTAAAAAAACATAATTATCAAACAGTATTTTATCAAGGGTCTCATAAAGATACATCTGGTGTAGGATTTTTTGCTCAAAAGCTTGGGTTTCAAACTTCATTAGGAAAAAAACAACTTAAAACGAGTATGTATGAACATAACTCTTGGGGAATGCATGATTTTGATATTTATAATAATATTTTAGAAAATATAAAAACAATAAAAAAACCTTTTTTAATTGGTGTTAATACAAATACAACTCATGATACAAGCGTCCCTAAAGGTTGGAATAAATTTAAAGATAAAAGACTTAATGCCCTTTATTTTTCCGATGCTGCTTTAGGTGATTTTATGGATAAATTTAAAAAACAATATCCAAAAATATTTAATAATACATTATTTGTTATTCTTGCAGATCATACTGCAGGAGTGCGCAAACAAGATATTACAAAATTTAAAATTCCATTAACAATTATTGCTAATGATATTAAGGCAAAAAAATTAAATAGAATTACCTCTCAACGAGATGTAGCCCCTACTGTTTTAGATTATTTAGGTATTAAAACTCCTCAATATTATCTAGGAAAATCATTACTTTCAAATAATCCACCTTTTTTTGCTGATTATTACAACGAAGGTAAGCTAACTTGGATAGAGAAAGATAAAACAATAAAAATAAATTTATTAAACAACTCTCAACAATGTTTTGAAAAAAACAAATCTGTAGAATGTGATAATAAATTTATAACAATTAGAAATAATGCATTATCTTTTACAAAATATTCCCAAGATAATCTTTTTAATAATACTATTATAAAAACATCTGCTAAAAATTAATACCATCTAATTTTGCAATTGTATTGATATCCTTATCTCCTCGCCCAGAAAGGTTAATGATTATGTTTTTATCCTTACCTAACTTTTGAGCAAGTTTTATCCCATAAGCCACAGCATGAGAAGACTCCAAAGCAGGTAAGATACCCTCAACCTTAGTTAGGGTATGAAAGGCTTTTAATGCCTCATCATCATTAATTGCTACATAATTTGCTCTGCCAATTTCTTTTAAATAAGCATGTTCAGGGCCTACTCCTGGATAGTCTAATCCAGCAGAAATAGAATGTCCTTCCATAATCTGACCATTTTCATCTTCTAATAAATAAGTGCGATTACCATGCAAAACACCAATACTACCCTTACACAATGGTGCTGCATGTGAGTTCATATCTTTATCAATACCATAACCACCAGCTTCAACGCCAAAAATATCTACTGATTTATCATCAATAAAGGGATAAAAAAGTCCAATTGCATTAGAACCACCACCTACACAAGCAACTAAAGCATCAGGCAATCCACCAACTTGTTTATTAAACTGCTCTTTTGCCTCACGCCCGATAATACTTTGAAAATCTCTAATCATTGCTGGATATGGATGTGGTCCAGCTACTGTGCCAATAACATAATAAGTATTTTCAATATTTGTTACCCAATCTCGCATTGCTTCATTCAAAGCGTCTTTTAATGTTTTAGCACCTGATTCAACAGGGATTACTGTTGCACCTAATAATTTCATTCTATAAACATTTAATGCTTGGCGTTCAACATCTAATGCCCCCATATAAACAACACATTCTAAACCTAACCTTGCTGCAATAGTTGCTGTGGCGACACCGTGTTGTCCTGCTCCTGTTTCAGCAATAATCCTAGTTTTGCCCATTTTTTTAGCTAATAGTGCTTGTCCAATACAGTTATTTATTTTATGAGCACCTGTATGATTTAGATCCTCTCTTTTAAGATAGATATTTGCTCCAGCTATTTTTTTAGTTAGTTGTTTTGCAAAGTATAAAGGTGTTGGTCTGCCAACATAAAACTCTAAATCTGCCTCAAACTCTTTGATAAATTTTTTATCATTTTTAAGGTTTTGATATCCTTGTTTTAATTCACTAACTGCTTGCATTAAAGTTTCAGCAATAAAAACACCACCAAATTGCTCAAAATGGCCATCTTCTGTTGGATAAGAATAACTCATCGTATTTGCTCCATAAAATTTTTAACTTGTTGAATATCTTTTATACCTTTTGATTGTTCAACACCTGAGCTAACATCAACGCCATAAGGTTTAACTTTAGCTATAGCCTGTTTAACATTATTTTCATTTAAACCACCAGCAAGAATAATTGGTATTTCAATTTTTTCTTTAATCAAACTCCAATCAAAACTTTGCCCACTACCACCATATAATGTATCGTGTTTTGCATCCAACAACAAACCACAAGCTTTATTAAAATTCTTACTAATTTGATATAAATTTATTGTTTCATCTACACGAACAGCTTTGATAAATGGCAAGGCGTATTTTTCACATTCTTTGGGTGTTTCATCTCCGTGAAATTGCAAAGTATCAATAGCAACATTATTTATTACTTTATCAATAAAACTTTGCTTAGCATTCACAAACAAACCTACTTTATTAATAAAAGGTGGTAGGTTTTTAATAATTTCTTGTGCTGTTGTAATACTAACATTTCTAGGAGATTTCTCATAAAAAACCAAACCAATTGCATCAACACCCAACATTGCAACTTCTCTAGCATTTTCTGCATTTGTCAATCCACAAACTTTAAGACGCATATCTATCCATATAATTAACTATTATCAATGATTTTATAAATATCATCTTTATTAACCCACCAATTTTCTTTAATAAGTTGATTTATTGCACCAGATAATTTTGACAATAAAATATCAATATTATCAAGCTCCATTGCTTTTCGCCAAACATCAAAACTTCCTTGATCAGTAATATGAGAATGACTATCTGCAACACCTGCTAACATTTGATTGGTAAAAAGAACTAAATCACTATCTTTACCTGCTCTAGATGTTGCAATAAATAAAGCAACAGAAGCAGCAACTGCTCTAGTTTCTGATTCTTTAGGAGATTCATCAATCAAATGTTGTAACATTGCAACCGTTAGTTCTGGATCAATTGGAAAAGTAATCCCTAACCATAACGCATGTCCTAAGGCAACAAGAGCATCAGGACCTTCTGATAAAAACATAACATCACAACTTTCAGTTGCTAACTCCCAAAAGTGTTTTTTTATTGCAATATCAAATGCTTTAAAACCATTGTCCCAAGCTTTTTTACCCTCATATTGCTCCACTTGTAAGCGAGCAATTTCTAATAAACATTTAATATAATCTTCACTTTCTGGCTCTAATGTTAATAATTGTTTTTCATAAAAATCAACTCTTGCTTGTAATTGTTCTGATGTTTTTGTTAAATCTTCTGAACCTTCTGCATCAAAAATATCATCTTTATTTAAATATTTCATCTTTATCCCTTAATAAAAAGCAGCCTCTAACCTATCTTCCCAATCCTCTGGTGTGTCTTGAAATGGTGGTTTAACATTAATTCTAAAAAATCGCTCATTAGATTCTTTAGCTACTTTACCAATAACTTCAACCAATTCATAGAAAGAATCTAATTCATGATGTGAAATTAATAACTCACTTAATAATAACATTATCTATACTTGTTAGATTAAAAAATACTATTTTAGTGATTCATTTAATCTAAAATTAATTTTTTTAATCTCTTAACTTTAAAAAATGGATGTTATTTATTGGCTAATACCTAGTATGTTAATCGTTGGTATTATTTTAGTTATCACTTTAGTTGTTTTAATTAAAAATGGTCAATTTGATAATTTAGAAAGTGAAGGAGAGAGAATATTATTTGACGAGGACTAACAAATGACTTTAGAAGAAATAAAACAAAAGATTGAACAAGGCATTCAAGGTGCTACTGTTGAAATGCAAGGCGACGGTTGTAATTGCTCCACAACCGTCACTTCAGAAAAATTTAAAGGGTTGTCTTTATTGGAGCAACAAAAAATGGTTCTAGCAACTGTTAATGATGAAATTAAAAGTGGTGTTTTACACGCTTTATCAGTAAAAACTAAAACCTCATAGTTTTTATTTTTTACTACTAATTGTTTTCATTGCTCTCCAACCAAACCAAACGAAAGAAACAATCGTTAAAACCAATGCAACAATTGAACCTATTACAACCATATCATTATTTAAATCCATTTTTTTATCTCCTTGGTGTGAAAAATTTACTAATATAACTATCTTTTGCTTCTTTTGATTTAACCAAAAACCTTACAGAAGTTGTGTCTATTTTAACATCTTTTGAATAAACATAAACAACCACTGCTTTAATTTCTCCTGCTGGAATAATAATATTTTTAGGTTTTTTGATAAAAAACTTATCATTTTTTTCAATAGAAATATCAACAGGCATAGGTTTATTTGTTTTATTAAGAATTTTTAATTCATATTTGTTTTGAATACTACCATCACTCAATTGCACAAATAAAGGTTGTCTTTCATGTAGAACAGTCAACTCTATCTTTCCAAGATTCATAACTCCATATACCAATGCTGAAAGTGCTAATAATAAAACACTACTATATATTAACACTCTTGGTCGTTTATAAAACGATGCAACTTTTTTATTATATTTAAACTCATTAAGAGTTGTATAACGAATTAACCCTTTAGGTTTGTTTATTTTTTCCATAACAGAATCACAAACATCAATACATAGCCCACAAGTAATACAACCGTATTCTTGTCCTTTTCTAATATCTACACCTGTCGGACAAACTGCAATACACTGTTTACAATCAATACAATCACCTTGTCCTTCTGGAATTTCACCTTTAACAAGTTTTCCACGAGTTTCACCACGCACATAATCATAAGTTGGCATTAAAGTTTCTGTATCTGTCATTACCCCTTGAATTCTTGCATATGGACAAACCCACAAACAAGTTTGTTCACGCATAAATCCTGCAAAAACATATACACCAACTGCAATTCCACCAATTCCTGCTAAGGCGCCAGTACTAAGATTTAAACTTAAAATATCTGCCCAAGTATCACCAAACCACAACATCCATGTAATTCCTGATAATAACCCTATTAAAATCCAAATAAAGTGCTTAACTCCTTTCTTCCAAATTTTTTCAATCCCCCAAGGAGCATCATCTAATTTTCTGCGTTTTACAGGAGCACCTTCAATCCACTCTTCAATTTTTGTAAAAACATCTGTCCAAACAGTTTGAAAACAAAAGTACCCACAAAAAACTCGCCCTGCAATTGCAGTCACGACTGCTAATAAAATACCTGCAAACATTAACACAGTCACTAATAACCAAACATCTTGGGGGAGAACTGTTAAATCAAAAAAATGATATTGTCTATTTGTGAAATCTAAAAGTATTGCCTGTTTCCCCTTATAAGTAAGATAAGGACCTAAAAAAAATGACAACCAAACTAAAGAAGTTAGCCATTTAATCGTTCTAAACTTTCCTGGCACTCTTTTTGCGTGAACTGTTTTTTCACCTAAATTTTGAATCCATTCTTCATCTTCATAAAGGTTTATTTGTTGTTTATCACTCATAGATACTCTTAAAATTGTATAATTTATAATTATTTTATATTATACACATACAATTATGAAGGATATTATTGAAACGGCATTTAAAAATAGTGAAGAGTTAAACCCTCAAACAGCATCAACTGAAATAAAACAAGCTGTAAATGAAGCTATTCATCTATTAGATAATGGTCAAGAAAGAGTAGCTGTGCAAAATGGTATTGGCGATTGGAAGGTTAATGAATGGTTAAAAAAAGCTGTTTTACTTTCTTTTAGATTAGAAGACAATGTGCCAATGACTGGTGGATTTACTCAATATTACGATAAAGTTCCTTCAAAATTCGCAAATTATTCTCCTGAAGAATTTAATAAATCAGGTGTTCGTGTTGTTCCACCTGCAAGTGCTCGTCGTGGTTCATATATCGCACCTAATACTGTTTTAATGCCTTCTTATATTAATATCGGTGCATTTGTTGATAGTGGAACAATGGTTGATACATGGGCAACAGTTGGCTCTTGTGCTCAAATTGGTAAAAATGTTCATTTATCAGGTGGTGTTGGTATTGGTGGGGTATTAGAACCATTACAAGCAAGTCCAACCATTATTGAGGATAATTGTTTTATCGGCGCTAGAAGTGAGGTTGTTGAAGGGGTGATTGTTGAAGAAGGTGCTGTTATTTCAATGGGGGTTTATATTGGGCAATCTACAAAAATTTTCAATCGTGAAACTGGTGAGATAACTTATGGTCGTATTCCAGCTGGATCAGTTGTTGTATCTGGAAACCTACCTTCAAAAGATGGCTCTTACTCTCTTTATTGTGCTGTTATTGTTAAACAGGTTGATGCTAAAACCCGTTCAAAAGTTGGGATAAATGAATTACTAAGAGGTATTTAAAGTTAAAGTAGATCTTCAAAAAAGAAAGCGATTAATTCATTTCTGCTTTTAATATCTATTTTTTTATAAATTGTTGAGACTTGCTGTCTAATAGTAATATCTTTAGTATTTCTAATATCTGCTATTTTTTTGTATGGCAGACCTTTAAAAATTAAAACTATAATTTCTTTTTCGCTTTTAGTTAAATGCCATTCATCAAATTGTTTTTCTAAAACTTTTAAAAAATCTCCTTTAAGTTTTTTTGATATATTTTGCTCAGAAGTAATATTTAAATTAAGATTATCAATATTTTTACGATATTCTTCTAATATGTTAAATATAAAGAAAAAACTAAATCCACTAACTAAAAGAGATATTAATTCATAAATAAGATATGTAATAGTATAGTTTTTAAATTGATATAAATCTTTTACTAAATCATAACCAATACTTATAAAAATATAAATTAATAAAAGTAAAACTATTGTCAGTTTTATTTTATTTTGGTTATGTGCGGTTATTTTCATATTACAAAGGTATAAAAAAACAAATTTTATACCTTTATGATATAGATATAACTCTTAATTACTATAATATAATGGATTTCCATTAAAAAATTAAATTTTTAGTAAAAAATGTTAAAAAAAAGACATCAATCAAAACATAAATATTTAGAATTTAAAAAATATCATTCAATCTCAACAATAGATGTTGAACTGTTTGTTGAGCAAATGTATAAAAAAATATATAACGCAACAATATATTCACATTATTCTAACTTTATTGGAATAACGAATAATAATAAAATTGTTTCTGTACTTGGGTTTCGTTATGCTAAAAACAAAAGATTATTTTTAGAACAATACTTAACACAACCCATTGAGCTTCTTCTATCAAACAAGCTAAAAATCTCTACTATTAATAGAGAACATATTATAGAAATAGGTAGTTTTGTCTCTCAAGACTCATTCGCTACTTTGTTAATGTTAGAACAATTAATTATCTATCTTAAAAAACAAAATATTCATTATGTTTGTGTAACTGTAACAAAACATTTAGAGCGTTATTTTAAAATTATGGGCATTAAAGGGATTCGTATGTCAGCTGCAAAATACAACAATCTTCATACAAATATTAATGATTGGGGTAATTATTATGAGCATAAACCCAATGTTTTTTTTGTTAAAACAAAAGACTTATATATAATAAAAAAATCACCTTTATTAATAAGCAATAAATCTTTATATGAATATGGTAATTTTTTACTAAAAACTGAATAAATATATGAGTTTATTAATAAAAACATTGTTTGAAAAAACAAAAGTATGTCCAGATAGTATTATTTTATCTGGTAAGAATATTTTATTAAGTTATTCTAATATTATTGATGAAATAAACCAGTTATCTAATTATTTAAAAAAATATAAAAATGAACATATTGCTATTAGTTTAGAAAACTCTCCTGCTAATGTTATTGTTGATTTAGTTTGTATTAAGCATAATATTGTTAATGTTCCTATCCCACTTTTTTTTACTAATGAACAAAAAAAACATATTTTTAATACAGTAGGCACAACCATAATTATTAGTGATACCTACCAAAATAATCAAAGCACTAAAGTAATTTGTGCTAAAAAAGAAATTTTTATTACTCCAACTAATTACACAAAAAAAACAATTATTCCTAAAACTATTAAAATAACCTTTACTTCTGGATCTACTGCTAAACCAAAAGGGGTTTGTCTGTCTCAAGAAGCTATAGAACAAACAGCTCTTTCTCTTATAAAAAAAATTGATACAACTAAAATAAAAAAAGTAGCTGCCTTATTGCCCACTACTGTCTTACTAGAAAATGTCGCAGGTTGTTATACTTCTATTCTTTCTGGGGCGACTTACGATATTAGAAGTCAAAGTAGTATTGGCTTAGACCAAACTACAGGTTTTGATTTTCAAAAAACATTAAATTATCTAAACAAACAACAAATTAACGCCTGTATTTTAGTGCCTGAGCTTTTAAAAGGATTTCTTTATACATTAAACATTAAAAAAACTCCCTTAACGCATTTAAAGTTTATTGCTTTAGGTGGTAGTAAAGTTTCTTCTAAATTATTAAGTAAAGCAAAAAAACAGGGGCTTAATGTATATCAAGGATATGGTTTAAGTGAGTGTAATTCTGTTGTTAGTGTAAATACACCTAAATATAATAAAATATCTTCTGTTGGCAAACCACTATCAAATACAATTATTACGATAAATAAAAATCAAGAAATTATTATAAAAAAACCTATTATGTTAGGATATTTAGACAATCTTAAACCTATAAATTCTATTAAAACTGGTGATCTGGGTTATATTGATAAAGAAGGATTTTTACATTTTATTGGTCGTAAAAAAAATACAATTATTACCTCTATGGGGAGAAATGTTGCTCCTGAATGGCTAGAAAGTGAGTTACTCTCTCAAATGGAAATTATTCAAGCTTTAGTTGTTGGTGATTCAGAAAAACATATAAGCGCTTTACTTGTGCCAAGCTCAAATAAATTTAATAACAAAAAAATACAAACGGTTGTTGATGTAGTTAATAAAAACTTACCTAATTATGCAAAAATAAAACAATGGTTATGTGTTTCACCATTTACTCAAAACAACAACCAATTAACTGTTAATGGTCGTATTCGTAGAAATGAAATTATCAAACAATATCAACAAGAAATAAAAAACTTATATTAGGGAATAAATAATGACTTTTTTTAACACCTTACAAGAGCATACAAAAACAAAACAACAAGAACTTTTAGAAGTGCCTCAAATTATTGCAGCTTTAAATGGAAATATCACTAAAGAAACTTATATTGAATACTTAATACAAGCTTATCATCATGTCAAGCATACTATCCCCTTATTAATGTTATCTGGTAGCAAAATACCTTTTGAAAAAGAGTTTATTCGCACGGCGTTAGCTGAGTATATTAAAGAAGAATTAGGGCATCAAGAATGGATTTTACAAGATATTCAAAATTGTGGTGTTGATACAAGTAATATACGCTATGCAAAAGGAAATAAAGCCACTGAAGATATGATAACTTTTATTTATAATTATATTAACAAAATTAATCCTATTGGTTTTTTAGGAATGGTTTTTGTTTTAGAAACAACAAGCACACAACTTGCAACTACTGCGGCTAACAAAATTAAATCTTCATTAAATCTACCACAAGAGTGTTTTCATTATTTAACCTCTCATGGTAGTTTAGATGTTCAACACATACATTTTTTTACTTCTTTAGTTAATCAAATAAATGACCCTAAAGATCAAGAAGATATTATTGAAGTTGCTGAAAACATTTTTATATTATTTGCAAATATCTTTCGTAGTATTAAATTAAGGACAATAATATGAATTTTAAAAATAAAAATATTGTAATTTCTGGGGCAAGTGGTGATATTGGTTCAATACTAGCGAAAACACTTTATGAAAAAGGTGCAAACATTACAGCAATTACCCATAATAAAACAACAAATTATAATAATATTAACTCAGATTTATCTACTGTAAAAGGTATTAACAAAGTTTGTGAACAACTTAAAAATATACCGGTTGATATCCTAATTAATCTAGCTGGAACTTCATATTTTGGTCCTTTTGAAAAAAACCCAAATAATCAAGTTGAAAAAATGATAAATATTAATTTATTAGCGCCTATTTTATTAACCCAAGCTGTTATAAAAACTATGAAAAAACAAAATTCTGGCAATATTGTTAATATTGGCTCAATTTTTGCATCTATAAATTTTGCATATTTTGCTCATTACTCTGGTAGTAAAGCAGGTTTAAAAGGGTTTTCAGAGGCAATTAGTAGAGAGTTACAATCTACAGGAGTTTTTGTAAATTATATTGCTCTTCGTGCTGTTAATACTAAGTTTAATAATCAGTATGTTTTAACTTATGCCAAACGAACAAAAATGAAAATGGACTCACCTAATTATGTTGTAAATAAAATTATTAAATCTATTAATAAAAATAAAAAAAATACTTTTGTAGGTATTTTTGAACATATTGCTATTTATATAAATGCAATTTTCCCTAGCTTTATAACTGTGATTCTTAAAAAAAACAACAATATTGCTAATATGATTTTTAAAAATAAAAAAGGAGAATAAAAATGAAATTACTAAAAATACTACTACCAATATTTTTATTATATGGCAGTAGTTATGCTATAAATACTGAAAATTTACAAAAAGATATTAACTATATACAAAAAAAATGGGCTTATATTAAATATGAAATTCCAAACAAAGACGAACAAGTGAAAGAATTTGAAAAACTAATAAAAAACTCTTATCAAATAATAAAAAAATATCCTAATACAGCTGAGCCTAAAATATGGTCTGCTATTATTATTAGCACTCAAGCAGGAATAAAAGGTGGTTTTAGTGCATTGAGTTTAATTAAAGAATCTAAAAAATTACTTCAAAGCGCTGAAAAAATAAATCCAACAGCATTAAATGGCTCTATTTATACTTCATTAGGATCTCTTTATTACAAAGCACCTGGTTGGCCAATTAGCTTTGGAGATAACGATAAAGCAAGAGAATATTTAGAAAAAGGGGTAAAAATAAATCCAAACGGTATTGATATTAATTATTTTTATGGTGATTTTTTACAAACAAAAGGTGAGTATAAAAAAGCACTTGTTATCTTAAATCATGCCTTAAAAAGCAAACCAAGAAAAAACAGGCCTCTAGCAGATAAAGGCAGGATAAAAGAAATAAAAGAACTAATAATTGAAGTTAAAGAAATGTTAGATTCAGAAAATGAAGATGGGAATTATTAAATAATTTAAAAAACAGTTGTATAAACTAAAATTTATACAGCTGTAAAAAATCTAACAATAACAGCACCTAAAAAAACAGCAGCTAACGATAATAATAAATTTAAACCAATATTAACTAAGGCTTTAAGAAACAAACCATTCTCAAACATAATTAGAGTTTCAAAAGAAAAAGTAGAAAAAGTTGTTAGAGACCCTAAAAAACCAACTAATAAAAGTAATCTCCAAGTTTCTCCTAATAGATTTTTTTCTAAAATAAACACAACAAATATACCTGCTAAAAAAGAACCTATAATATTCACAGTTAAAGTGGCGTAAGGAAAGTTCTGCCAGTGTTGTGCAATAAAAATATTTATATAATAACGTAATAATGCACCAAATGATGCACCAACAATAACCATTAAAGCATTCATTTTTTACTCCTTAATTTTTTTAACTTTTCATTAATTTTAATTTCTAATCCTCTTTCGTTAGGTTGATATAAAATCTGCTCCCCTAACTCATCAGGAAAATAAGTTTGCCCTAATGAAAAAGCGTTTTTTTCATTATGATCATAACGATAACCATTACCCACTCCCTCATTTTTCATTATTTGTGTTGTTGCGTTACACAAATGATTTGGCACACACATATTTTTTGTTTGTTCTGCTATTTTTTTTGCTTCGTTAAACGCTAAATAAACAGCGTTACTTTTCGGAGAAATTGCACAATAAACAACAGCTTGAGCAAGAGCACGATTGCCTTCTTTTTCACCAACCCTATGAAAAACATCCCAAGCTGTTAGACAAATTTGTAACGCTCTTGGATCAGCATTACCAATATCCTCTGAAGCAATTGCTAATAATCTTCTTGCAATAACCTTGCTATCACATCCTGCATTAATCATCCTTGAAAACCAATACAACGCCCCATCAGGAGATGAACCTCTAACAGACTTATGAAAAGCAGAAAGTTGTTGATAAAAAATATCACCATTTTTGTCAAAATCTGCAATATTCTCTCCTAATTTTTGTATGATTATTTCTTCATCTAAATCAACAAAGCTTTGAATTCGTTCAATAATATTTAAAAGGCGTCTAGCATCACCATCAGCAATTAATATTAATTTTTCTTTTAGTTTGTTTGATAATTTGATATTTAAACTATCAATAACTCTATTTAAAATATTTTGTAAATTCTGTTGATTAAGTTTTTTTAATTTATAAACTTGAAGTCTAGAAAGTAGTGCTTGATTAATAGAAAAAGAAGGGTTTTCTGTTGTTGCACCAATAAAAAATATCAACCCAGACTCAATATGTGGTAGAAGTGCATCTTGTTGTGCTTTGTTAAACCTGTGTATTTCATCAATAAATAAAATAGTTTGTTTTTTTAGATTTTTATTTACTTCAGCGATTTTAACAACTTCTTTAAACTCTTTTATTCCATCAGATACTGCAGAAAGTTGAATAAAACAATTGCCCTCTTGTTTGCCAATAATATTTGCTAATGTTGTTTTCCCACAACCAGAAGGTCCATATAATAACATTGAGTGTATGTTATTTTCTATACCATCAAACCCTAATATATGTTCTTGACCAACAAAAAAATCAAAACTAGTTGGTCTAAATTTATCAGCTAATGGTTGGCTCATTTTTTCTTATTCGTAAAATAAAGTGCTAAAGAAACAAACAAAATGCCAATTGCAAAATAAATTAACTCTAATGCTGTGTTAAATGACATTTTTAATGAACTTTCAAAAAAAGTAACTACTAAAACCATCAAAATAACTTTTGCTAATTTTTCTTTTAAATCATCTAAACTTTTAATCATTAAAACGCCAGAAGAGTGTTGTGACTCTTCAGCTTCATCAATTTTAGAAATAAATAATTCATACAAACCTAAAGAAAATATTAACAAAATAGTTGCTAATAAAAAACCATCAATTGCTGCAACACTATGAGCAATTAATTCAATTCTATCAAAATTACTTCCTAAGTGAATAATAATCTTAATTACATCTATAAACCCAACCACAAACATAGTAATAGATAATAACAAACTGGAAACAACTGCCAATATTACAAAAAAACGACTATTCCACAAAATCCTTTCAAAAAAACGCTCTAACATAATTTTAACCTTATAAAAATTTATAACTTTTAACCCAAGACTTTGTATAATCAACTTCTAAATATTAAAAACAAATTATGTCTAAAACTTGGGATAAGTGTTTAAAAACACTCAAACAACAACTCTCTCTACAAGATTTTACCCTTTGGGTAAAACCTATTGTTGCAATAGAAGAAAATAATTCTATTACATTGGTTGTAAACAACAAATCGTCTTTTGATTGGGTAAATAAAAACATTGGTAAAGTTATAACAAAAGAGATAAAAAAAAATAACCCAAATTATTCAGTTAATTTAAAAGTTAAACCAAATAAAAAAGAAAACAAACCTATAAATACACCTTTATCAAAAGAATTTTCATTTGATAATCTTGTTGTTGGTGAAGCTAATGAAATGGTATCAATTGCAGCAAAACAAATTGCCAACAATTTAAATACAGCTGAATATAATCCATTTATTATATATGGTGATTCTGGTTTAGGAAAAACTCACATTCTCCAAGCAACTGGAGCACTAGCAAAAAAAAACAACCCAAATATAAAAGTTATTTATACATCTTTAATGGATTTTGTTAAAACAATTACTTCAAGTTTAAGACATAATAATATTGAAGAAATAAAAAAACACTATCAATCAGCTGAATTATTATTAATAGATGATATTCATCATATATCTGGAAAAACAAAATCACAAGAAGAATTTTTTCATATATTTAATTTTTTGTTTAGTACAAAAAAACAAATTATTCTAACTTCTGATGAGCTACCAAATAAAATCACTGGCGTAGAGCCTAGACTTATTAGTCGTTTTAATTCTGGTTTAAGTTTAAAAATATCCCCCCCTGAATTAGAGCTAAGAGCAGCAATTTTAATAAAAAAAGCAGAAGAAAAAAAATTAATAATCTCTGATTATATTGCTCTTTATATTGCACAAAAAATAACTAAAAATGTTAGGGAATTAGAAGGAGCTATAAAAACACTACAAGCTCATAACAATTTCAAAAAACCAAAAATTATTGATGAGTCTTTTATTAACGAAGCTCTTGGTGATATTTTTGAAGATAAAACAAAAAATATAGATATTAACCATATCCAAAAACAGGTTGCTAAATACTTTAGAATCACATTAGGTGAATTACTCTCACAAAATCGTTCAAAAACACTAGTTAGTGCTAGACAGTTAGCCATGTTATTAAGTAGAGAATTAACAACAATGAGCTTACCTGATATTGGTAAAAATTTTAGCAACAAAGATCATACTACTGTTTTATACGCTTGCAAAAAAACAAAAGAAAAAATCAATAGCAATAAAGAGTTTGAACAAATATATAAAGAACTAAAACTAAAAATATGTGAATAACTTGTTTAAAAAATAAAACAGTTTAAAAAATATATATATAAAAATTAATTAAATAACTAAAATAACTAACTTTTAAACAAATAACTAACAACATAACTTATTGTTTTATATAAAATAAAGTTAGTTATTCATAAAAATAATACCTACTAATAATAACAATAATTTTTTAATTAAATAAAAAAGTAATGAAAATACAATTATCAATAGAAGAAATAAAAAACCCACTTCAAAATATTATCGGTGTTGTTGAAAAAAAACAAACATTACCAATACTCTCTCATATATTATTCCAATTTAAAAATAAAAACCTTACCTTATCTGCAACAGATATGGAAATAGAAATTAAAACAATAACCTCTGTTAGCACAGATGTAGAAACATCTTTCACAATTTATGCAAAAACATTAATTGATATTATTAAAAATCTATCAAATGAAACTATTATAAATTTAGAAACAAGCGAAAAAAATATTAGCTTAAAAATAGAAAAAAACATATTTAATTTAAACTCTTTAACACCAAAAGACTTTCCTGTATTACCTGAAATTACAAACAAATGGAATGTTGATTTAAACAAAAAAGAACTTAAGTTTTTATTAGATAAAATTAGTTTCTCAATGGGTAATCAAGATATTAGATCTTATTTAAACGGTATTTTATTAAAAATAGATAATAATAAAATTACTTTAGTTGCAACTGATGGCCATAGATTAGCTATTGGTTTTAAAAATCAAACAAATGATATTGGTGAAGATCGCTCTATTATTATTCCAAGAAAAACAATTTCTGAATTATTAAAAATACTTAATAATGACACTGGCGATAACAATGTTAATTTAACAATTTCTGAAAACTACATTATAGTTAATGCAAATAATGAAATTATTTTAAAAAGTCGTTTGATTGATAGTAGTTTTCCTGATTATCAACAAGTAGTACCAACTGAATTAAATAATCCAATTATTATAAATAGAAATGAATTTTTAACATGCTTACATCAAGCAGCTGTTTTTATAGATGAAAGAACTAAAAGTGTTAAGTTAATATTTGAGCAAAATACCTTAAAAATACAAACAAAATCTGAAAATGGTAGGGCAGATATAGAGTTAACAACTCAAACCACTTTAGATGATATATTAGAGGTTGGTTTTAATATTAATTACTTAATACAATCTTTAGAAAAATTAGATTCAGATAATGTTAAATTTATTATGCCAAACAAAGATAGTAGTTGTTTGATTGTTAATGAAGATGATGTTAGTATTAAGTATATTATTATGCCTTTAAAACTATAAAACACACCAATGAGTGTTATTAAAGAACTTTACATAGGTTCTTATAGAAATATACACAAACAACAAATTACTTTATCTGATAATTTTAATATTTTTATTGGGAATAATGGTAATGGTAAAACTAATTTTATAGAATCAATATATTATATTGCTCATAATAAATCTTATAAAACAAAAAACTTAGAAAGTATTATTCCACATACAAGTAAACAATTATCTCTAGCGATTAAAACAACAATAGACACAATAAAATTACAAAAAACAAAAAATAAAACAAATATTGCTATCAATTCTACTTACTCTAAAAACACATCAAATTTAACCAAAAAACTACCAATACAAATTATTTCTGCAGATAGGGGGTATATAACATCAGCAACTTCTAAAATAAAAAGACAATTTTTAAATTGGGGTTTGTTTCACGTGGAACCAAATTTTGTTAATTTATATAAAAAATATAATAAAACACTTATACAAATTAACAAAATACTATTACATAATGAACAACAAAGTTTAAATATTTGGTTAAAAAAATGGGTTGATTTGACGATAAAAATTAATATATTAAAAAAAACATATATAAAAGAGCATATAAAATTATTAGATAACTTTAAAAAAAAATCAAAAAAACTAAAAGATTTTGAATTTGAATTGGTTTATGGAATACCAAAAACAATTAACCAATTCGATGCTCAAGAGTTGTTAGATTTTATTACTCAACAAATACCTAATTTAATAAAAAAAAAGTATTTAATTTATGGGCCACATAGATCTAGTATTTTATTTAAATATAAAAAAAAACCAATAGAGATTTACTCAAGAGGAGAGCAAAAAACATTTTCAATTGTTTTTTTATTATTACAAGTTTTATATTTAAAAAAGAAAGATATAAAACCTATTATTTTAATAGATGATATCTCTTCAGAGTTAGATGATAGAAAAGTAGGCTTAATTTTAAGTTTTTTAGAGTATTTAGATTGTCAAACTTTTATAACAAATATTTATAATATAAAAAAAATACCAAAGGATAGTTTTGTTTTTAAAATAAAAAAAGGGGTAATAGTTAGAGAAAAATAAATTTATTTTTCTATTAACTTAAAAAAATCATCAACAGACTTACATAAATATAAATCTTTACTTGTAATTGTTATTCCATATTTTTTAGCAATAACCTCATATTTTGGTAATCTATAATAAAAAAGTTTAGGAAATACCCATTTTGAAAACTCAATAGGATTTATTTCAGCAACATAATCTAAATTAAACTCTTTTAAGTATTTATTTAAACTTTCATCTAAAAATGTTTTGTTAAAAAACAATGGTTTAGGTTTTTTTAATGCTCTTGAAATTAATTTTTCTTCATCCTCTTTGTTTGTTTTTATATATATAATTTTTGTATGTTTGTTTAACTCAATAAATACCTCATCATCTAATTCACATAAACTACCGCCAGCATCATTAACAAAATTAGGGTAACCATATATATTTTTAGCTTTTTCAATAAAACTAGGAACATCTAGCATAGCATTAGTTTCTGCATCAAAATGTTGTTGTTGGCGTTTTTTAAACTCATCTAAAGGGAGTCCACCAAGATGGGGATTACCAACATTACCTAAAAAAGTTGAAACAGGTAGTAAGTTATCAAAAGTAATATTATTATTGATATAAATAGAATCACTCATTAGCAAAGGTTTTAAAAAACTATCTTGCATCATACGAAGTTTAATATTATCTAAAATAGGTTCATCTAAATATCTTGAACCAATACGATAATCTCCAGAATAATGAAACCAATCACCTGTATTTCTTAATAAATTAGAAAGGTGGGTTTTTCCAACACCAGACATTCCAAGCAAAGTTATTGATTTATTTTTTGTATTCATAATAATTTATCTTTTTTAAACATTTCACGTATTCCTCTAATTGCTTGTCTTGTTCTATGTTCATTCTCAATTAACCCAAACCTAACAAACCCATCTCCATATTCACCAAACCCAATACCTGGAGAAACAGCAACTTTTGCATCTTTTAAAAGTTTTTTAGTAAACTCTAAAGAGCCCATTTTTTGATATTTTTCAGGAATTTTAACCCAAACAAACATTGTTGCTTTTGGAGGTGTTACAACCCAACCAATACTATTTAAACCAGAACACAAAACATCGCGTCTGTTTTGATACATTTGTCTAATATTTTCAACACAATCTTGATTACCTTCTAAAGCTTCAATAGCTGCAACTTGAATAGGGGTGAACATTCCATAATCTAGATAAGACTTTATTTTAGCTAAAGCAGAAACCAGTGTTTTGTTACCAACCATAAACCCAACACGCCATCCAGGCATATTATAACTTTTAGAAAGTGAGAAAAATTCAACAGCAATATCTTTTGCTCCATCTACTTGAAAAATACTTGGAGCTTTATAACCATCAAAAACAATATCAGCATAAGCTAAATCTTGAATAACCCAAATTTTATGTTTTTTAGCAAACCTTACGATTTTTTCAAAAAACTCAACCTCAACACATTCGCTTGTTGGGTTTGATGGGTAGTTTATAACCAGTATTTTTGGTTTTGGATATGTGTCTTTAACTGCTTTTTCTATTTCACTAAAAAAATCAACATCAGCACCACAAGGCACATGGCGAATATCAGCACCAGCCATAACAAAACCATAAGGGTGGATAGGGTAAGCTGGGTTAGGGACTAAAATAGTATCACCTTTTTCTACAATAGCCATCGCTAAATGAGCTAAACCATCTTTTGAGCCTATACTAACAATTGCTTCAGTTTCTGGGTCTAAATCAACATCAAAGCGTTTTTTATACCAATTACAGATTGCTTGTCTTAATCTAGGTATTCCCTTTGATTGAGAATATCTATGAGTATCATCTCTTTGAGCTGTTTCAATTAATTTATTAACAATATGTTTTGGTGTTGGTTGATCTGGATTTCCCATTCCAAAATCAATAATATCTTCACCATTAGCTCTAGCCTCTGCTTTTAACTTATTAACAATAGCAAATACATAAGGGGGTAATCGTTGAATTCTAGGAAAATTATCGTTCATTTAGTGATAAAAAATAAAAAAATAGAAGTTATTATACTTTATCAAAAGCAACACAACTAAAACCAATTATTTTGTTTCACGTGGAACTTTATGTTTTTTTATAATATGTTTTTGAATTTCTAACTCATCTTCTTTTGTTTTGTTTTGTTTATTTTTAAGTGTTTTTATTTTATTTTTATTTTGTTGTTCTTTTAATTGATTAATTAATTCAATAAGCTCATTTTGGGCGTTGTTTAAATTAAAACAATTAATTGGTTTTTGATTACTTAAATCAATTAAACGAGCTAATATTTTTCCTTTAAAGTTTTTTAGCAACTCTTCTTTGGTAATTGTTGGTTCAAGTTCAGCCTCTTCTAGTAGTTTTAATAACACCTCTGAGTTTTGTATTGTTTTTAAATCTGAAAAATCAACCAACTCAGCAACGCTAGGGAAGTTAAAAACCAATATAATTGCTTTTGTTAATGCTTTTTGATTGTTCTGGGTTTTTATAATATTTGTTAAAGGTTGGGTGAACTCAGTTTGGTGATTAAAATAATCTTCTGGTATAGGTTGAATTTCTTTTTTTGAAGTATGAAAATAAATCTCAATATCACTTAATTCTTGTTTTAGTTGGTTAGCTAATTCTTGTTTTAATTGTTGTTTAAAAATAATATTATTAACTTGATTTATTAACTCAACAATTTGAGAAACAAAATCAGACCTACCCTCAACACTTTTAAAATCAACATCTTTTTTTATTTTTTTAAATAAAAACTTAGATAAACTTATTGCACTATTTATACTTTCTAAAAAGTGTTTTTTGCCTTTTTTTTGTACCCAACTATCAGGATCTTCGTTGTTAGGTAGAAATAAAAATAAAATTTTAGTATTAGTATCGATAATAGGTAGCGAAACAATTAAAGCCCTCCAAGCTGCTTTTTGCCCAGCATCATCACCATCAAAACAAAAAACAATTGTTTTAGTTATTTGCGAAAGTGTTTTTAAATGTTGTTTAGAAACTGATGTTCCTAATGTTGCAACAGTATTAGTAATACCTTTTTGATGTAAAGAGATAACATCCATATATCCTTCAACCACCAAAATACTATCTAAATTTTTCGTATATTTTTTTGCTTGATACAATCCATACAATTCAAATTGTTTGTGAAATATAGGGGATTCTGGTGAGTTTAAATATTTTGGTTTTTCTTGGTTGTTTAATACTCTACCACCAAACCCAACAACATCTCCTTTTCTGTTGTGAATTGGAAACAATAACCTATCTCTAAATCTATCATAAACCCTTTTTGTTTCTTCTTTTTCAACAACCAAACCTACGGCTTTTAGCTCTTCAATATTATCTTTAAGTTGTTTTGTTAAGTTGTCCCAACCAGGAGGGGCAAACCCTAACTCAAAAACATCAGCAACCTCTCTACTTATATTTCTATTTTTAATATAAGAAACAACTTTTTTTCTAACAGGATTAGGGGTTCTTAAATATTTTTGGTAAAAATCATTAACAAGTTTTGTTATATCGTAAAGAGATTTGTTTTTATTTTCAATAGTTTTATTTTTGTTTGATTCATCATAAACAACAGCAATCCCCACCTCTTCTGAAATTTTTTCTATCGCTTGTGGGAAATCTAAATTATCAAACTCTTGAACAAACTTAACAACATTACCACTAGCACCACATTTAAAGCAATGATAAAACCCTTTGGTTGTATTAACAGCAAGGTTTTTATTTTTTCCTTGGTGAAATGGGCATGGGGCTCTATAATCCATACCAGTTTTCTTAAGTGGAATGCGTTTGTTTATAATTTGAACAATATCTGTTTGATTTAGAAGTTGTTCAATAAAGTTATTATCAATATATGCCACAAAAAAATAAATAAAAAAATAACCCCCTATTTTATGCAAAAGTATTTTTTTTTACATCCTAAATATTTACTAACTTGGTTTGGTATTTTATTTTTGTGGTTTTTGTCAAAACTACCGATTATTATTCAAAATTTTTTTGGTTGGTTTTTTGGGTTATTTTTGTTTTTGTTTTGGCGCTCAAGGGTAAAAATTGTTAGAAAAAATTTAGAACTTTGTTTTGTTAATCAACCTTATAACCAAAAACAAATTACTAAAAAACATTTTTTATCTTTAGGTATGAGTATTGTAGAATTAGCTAATTGTCTTTTTTTATCAAATATTAAATTAAAAAAAAGATACAGTTTGGTTGGTTTAGAGTTTATTAAAAAAGCCCAAAAAGAGAAAAGAGCAATATTGTTATTATTGGGGCATTTTACAACGATGTTGCTAGCAGGAAGAATGTTAAATCAAGAGGTTCCTATTACTGATGTTTATTTTCAGCAAAAAAATAAAGTTTTTGATTTTGTTATTCAAATAATGTTTAAAAAACACGGAGCAACAATGGTTAATAATCAAGATATGCGTGGGATGATAAAAGCTTTAAAAACTGAACGACCGCTTTGGTATGCACCTGATCAAGATTATGGTATTAAACCTAGTGTTTTTGTTGATTTTTTTGGTGTTTCTACAGCAACAACAACAGCAACAGCAAGACTAACAAAATTAACAAATGCAGTAGTAATTCCTTTTTCTTATTATCGTGTTGGTAGGAAATATAAACTAGAATTACACTCACCTTTAGAAAATTACCCACAAGAAGACGAGATTAAAAATGCAACACTAACAAATAAAATTCTAGAAAAACAAATTACACTAGCACCAGAGCAATATCTTTGGACACATAAACGCTTTAAAACAAGACCAAACAATGAACCAAACCCATATTAAAAACATTAACATTAAAAGAATTTGTGTTTTAAGACTCTCAGCAATTGGTGATGTTTTAATGGCACTACCTGCGATTACAGCGATTCAAAAAAAATATCCTCAAGCAAAAATAACTTGGGTTGTAAATTCTTTAGAAGCAGAACTTTTAAAAAATATTTCAGGTTTAGAGATAATTGTTTTTGATAAAAAAAATGGTTTTAAAGAGTTGTTTGTTTTAAGAAAAAAACTAAAAAATTATGTTTTTGATGTGTTATTGCATATGCAACCCACATTAAGAGCAAATTTAGTTAGTTTAGTTATTAAAGCAAAAATAAAATTAGGTTTTAATCAATCAAAAGAAGGACAATTTTTATTTGTTAATCAAAAACTACCAAAAGTTAAAAATAATAATATTCATTTTGTTGATGGTTTTATGCAATTTGCAAAAGAGTTAGATTGTGATGATGTGGTTAGTTTTCCAAACTTACTAACAGATAAAGATGAAGTTTTTGCCAAACAATATATAAACAATAAAACACTAGTTATTAATACTTGCGCGAGTGGTTCTTTTGTTTATAGAAATTGGCATAAAGATAATTTTGTGAAGTTATTAAATAAAATACCCCAAAATATCCCTATTGTTTTAGTTGGGGGTAAAACTCAATTTGAGCAAGAAACTAATCAATATATTTGTGAAAACACTTCCAATGTATTAAATCTAACAGGAAAAACAGATTTAATTCAATTAGTAGCAATAATCAAACAAGCTAAAGTTCTTTTATCTGTAGATTCAGCTCCGGTGCATATTGCTGATATGGTTAAAACACCTGTTATTAGTCTTTTTGGTGCAACTAATCCAAAACAAACTGGGAGTTATTTTTATCCACAACATTGTATTAGTAGTTATCCAAAAATTAAAAAATGGGGTAAAAGATTTAAATCAACAAAATTTATGGAAAGTATAACTGTAAATTTAGTGCATCAAAAAATAATTCAGTTTTATTAGTGTTTTATTGTATAATCTAGGGGTTTTATGTTTTATAAGTTTAAGTTATGGATAAGCAAGCAATAGTTAAAGAATATCAAAAAGCTGAGGGAGATACTGGTTCAGTAGATGTTCAAGTTGCATTATTAAGCGCTAGAATCAGTCATTTAACTGGTTATTTTAAAGAAAATAAAAAAGATCATCATTCTCGTCGTGGTTTATTAAAGTTAGTTAGTAAAAGAAAAAGATTATTAACTTATTTAAAAAGAAAAAACACAGAGCGTTATGTTGAGTTAATTAATCGTTTAGGTTTAAGAAAATAAAAAAGTCTTTTAAACTAAAGAACCAAAAACAAAAGGTCCTTAGTGGGCCTTTTTTTATAGGTATTTAAAATGGAATTAGCACCACATTATCAAAAAATAACTGACTTAACTCAGCGTTCAAATATATTAAAAAAACACTTAGAACTAGAAACCAAACAAGAAGAGCTTGAGGAGTTAGAACAAGAGCTTGAAAATCCTAATATTTGGAATAATCCAGAAGAAGCTCAAAAAATTAGTAAAAAAAAATCACAACTAGAGATTATTTGTAAAACATTTAATCAGGTTGATGAGGTTTTAAATGAAGCTACCCCATTATTGGAAATGGCTGAAGAAGAGAATGATGAAAAGACTGTTAATAGTCTTATAGAAGATTTAGAGAATACTGAGGATAAAATTTATAAATTAGAATTTCAAAGAATGTTTTCAGGTGAGATGGACTCAAACTCTGCATATTTGGATATTCAATCAGGCTCAGGGGGTACAGAGGCCCAAGATTGGGCTGAAATGATTTTAAGGATGTATCTTCGTTGGGGTGAGAGGCATAACTTTAAAGTTAAATTAATGGAGGTATCTCCTGGAGAGGTTGCTGGTATTAAATCAGCAACAATTTATTTTGAAGGAGACTATGCTTTTGGTTGGTTACGCACTGAGATTGGTATTCATCGATTAGTTAGAAAATCACCATTTAATGCAAATGGCAAACGCCATACTTCATTTTCATCAGTATTTGTTTCACCAGAAGTAGATGATAATATCGATATTGAAATAAACCCTTCTGATTTAAGAGTAGATACTTATAGAGCAAGTGGGGCAGGTGGGCAACATGTTAATAAAACTGAATCTGCAGTAAGACTAACTCATTTACCAACTAATACAGTAGTGCAATGTCAAGATGGTCGCTCACAACACGCTAATAAAGACCAAGCGATGAAACAATTAAAATCTAAACTTTATGAATTAGAAATGCAAAAACGCAATACCGAAAAGCAAAGTTTAGAAGATAATAAGTCTGATATTGGTTGGGGGCATCAAATTCGCTCTTATGTATTGGATCAATCAAGAATTAAAGACTTACGCACTGGTGTTGAGAATATGAATACCCAAGCTGTATTAGATGGAGATTTAGATAAATTTATTGAGGCGAGTTTAAAAGCAGGGTTGTAATCTTTGTTATTTTTTACCCTTTTAGTTTCATAAATGATACTATATACCAATTTTGTGCCTACTTGACAATAATATACTTTTATTTTAGTATGTGACACCTTTTAATAAGTCAAGGATATATAAATGAACAGGGTTATTTATTTGGTAATATTATTGCCATTAGTTTTTGTTAATAAAGTTTATGCTTTTGAAGATTCTCAATTACCAGAGGTTGGTAAATTAGTTATTGGTGAAAATATTAACAAAAATCAGGCTAATCAAATGGTTTTAACAGCAAGAAAGTATGCTGCGTTTTGGAATACAGGAGTAGAAAAGTATGCAAAACAAGCTTTATCGGATGATTTTATAGATCTTAATCTACCTCAAGGCAGAAAACAAGGGATACAAGGACCTTTAGATGCCTCAAAATGGTTTAGAGGTGTTGTGCCTAACTTAAGTGCAAAAATAAAAGAAATGATTGTTGCTAAAAACCAAGTGGTTTCACACTTAGAATTTACAGGAAACTTTACAGGAAAATTCCATAATACTATCGGTAAGGGCCAAAAAATTAATTTTAGCGCAGTTGATATTTATACAATCCAAAACGGAAAAATACAAACCAATTGGCATCTTGAAGATAATAAATCTTTAATTGATCAATTAACTAAATACCCCTCAACTAAAGGATTTAAGTTAAGCAGCAATACAGTTAAAGATGGTAAGAGCATAACAGCTAACCAGTATTGGAATAATTTTGGTTGCTCAGGAAAAAATGAAAGGCCTGATTTATTTTGGTCAGGTGTCCCCAAGGGTGCTAAAAGTTTAGCAGTTTCTCTTTACGATAAAGATGCGCCAACAGGTAGTGGTTTTTGGCATTGGACAGTTTACAATATTCCAGTAAATATAAAAAATATCCATCCAAATTCTCTACCAAAAGGTGCAATTGATGCAAATACAGATATGGGCAAACCTGGATACTTGGGGCCTTGCCCTCCTGTTGGTAGAATACATAATTATATATTTACCCTGTATGCATTAGATGTAGAAAAACTCACCCCACCAGAGGGTGCGACTTCAGCATTAGTTAGGTTTTTTATTAATCAACACATAATTGCCAAGACAACATTATCAGTTATTGCTGGACCTAGAAAATAAGGCGTGAATTTGTTATAAAAACACCCAAGTTAAGTATTAGATGGGGTTTAAATTTATTGAGGCGAGTTTAAAAGTGGGGTTGTAATCTTTATTATTTTTGATAATTTTTACCCCACTTTTCTAATGAAAAAATTATCTCTTTAAGTGACTCCCCTTGTTTTGTTAGGCTATATTCCACTTTAGGCGGCACTACTTTATAAATTTTTCTATGAATTAAACTATCATTTTCAAGTTCTCTTAATTGTTTAGTTAGCATTCTTTGTGTAATATTTGGCATAAATTTTTTTAATTCACCAAACCTTTTTTTACCATCTATCAAATGGTAAAGAATAATCCCTTTCCATTTTCCGCCAATTAAACTAAGTGTAATCTCTACAGGGCAGTTGTTTGTTTTTTCTTTTTTTTGCATTGTTTTCACTTTTTTAGTTCCATAAATGATACTATATACCAATTTTGTGCCTACTTGACAACAGTATACTTTTATTTTAGTATGTAATTCTTTTAAATTTTAAAAGAGAAGTAGTTAATGAATCAAATTATAAATGATTTAAATTGGCGACATACGGTTAAAAAATATGATGCCAATAAAAAAATACCAAAAGAAGATTTGCAGGTGCTTTATGAAGCAATGCGCTTATCTGCGTCATCTATCAATTCACAACCTTGGCGATTTATTGTTATTGAAAGTGATGAAGCAAAAAAAAGAATGAGTAATACTTTTAAGAATAAGTTTCAATTTAATCAACCACATATCTTTGAAAGCTCTCAAGTGATTTTATTTGCTCATAACCCACGCTATACACGCGAAAATTATGCTGAAGTTGTGGATAAAGGTATTGAGGATGGAAGAACCAAGCTTGAAGATAGAGAGGGTGCTTTTGGTGGGTTTTTGTTTGCTGAGCTTAATACCGATGAGCATGGCAATACAGCACCTTGGACTAAGGCACAACTTTATATTGCATTAGGCAATGTATTACATACTTTGGCTCGTCTTAAAATAGATTCAACCCCAATGGAAGGGATTGATAGTGATTTGGTTAATCAAGAGTTTAAAAAAGAATTAGGTGGTTATCAATGTGAGGTTGCTTTAGCGATCGGTTATCAACATGCAGATGATTATAATGCGCCTTTACCAAAATCACGCCGCAGTTTAGAAAGTGTTTTATTTAAAATATAGGAGAAAAAAATGAAAAAAATATTATTAGTAACAGCAGGTTATTCAATTTTTGACGCTAAAGGGCAACTAAATAGTTTTTTAAGTTATTTAACCGATAGCCATCTTGGCAAAAAAGGCTACAAAGTTAAAGTTTCAGATGTCACCAAAGATACTTGGGATGTAGATAGAGAGGTTGATAAACTTCTATGGGCGGATGTGGTTATTTATATTACACCTATTATGTGGTTTAATATGCCAGCGCCTATGGTTAAATGGTTTGATGAAGTTCTTTTGTATCAAAAAACATTTATTATCACAGATGAATATGGTGAGGGTGGTCAAGTACCAGCAAATGAGTTTATGATTGTAACAACCTCTAATATGAAAAGTAGTGATTTAGGCAAAGGTTTTGTCTTAAAAAACGCACCCCATATTGATGATGTGTTGCAACCCTTGATAATGACTAACAATTATTTAAGTATTCGTAATCAAATCCCAACTTTTCATGCTGATAATGTCATTGCAGGTGATACTAGTTGGATTGAGGAAGAATACATTAAACACCTTGATAAATACTTTTAGAGTTTAATTGTAAAAACAAACCCAACTCTAAAATATTTTTTTGATTTGGGTTGTTTTTGCGATAAATAATGCCAATATTGCGAGATAATTTAGGTTGTTTTTTGTCAATTATTAGTTCTGGGTATTTATCTAAAATACCATTGTTTATAGCAATTTTTGGCAAGAAACTCACACCAATTCCCATATTTATCATCACTACCAAGGTTTCTAAATTGGTGCAAGTGTATTGTGATAGTTTGGTTTTATCAATATTACCCAAAATATGGTCTCGCAAACAGTGCCCTTGCTCTAATAGCAGTAATTCATTGCTCTGTGTATTTTTGTGTTTAACTAAAATCAAATCATCTTGAAAAAAAGTTTTTTGAACAACATTTGTCCTTTTTTCAAAAGGAAAGGCAAAAATAGCAAAATCTAGTTTTAATTGTTCAATTTTTAGTAATAAGTTTTGACTGGTATCTTCAATAATAACAAACTTGAGTTTAGGGTATTTTTCTTTAACTTTAGAGACAAAATTTGGCAATAAATATGATGAAATAGTTGGAATAATACCAATAGTAATAGTTGACTCTAAAAAGTTTGTATTTGAGGTAGCAACTAAATCTTGTATTGAGTATATAACCATTTCACTATGTTTGACAATCTTTTCGCCCAAAGGTGTAAATAAAACAGATTTATTATTTCTCTCAACCAACCTAACATTTAAGTCCTGTTCTAGTTTGTTAATACCAGCGCTCAAAGTTGATTGACTAACAAAACAAGCTTTTGCGGCTTTAGAGAAGTGTAGGTGTTGCTTAAGTGCTAGTAGGTATTTTAAGTTTTTTATAGAAGGTGTCATAATATTTATAATCGTTTTTATAGATTATTATAATCAATATTATTCGTTTTACTTAATAATTAAACCTGCGTAAGATGACAATTTTTTAATCAAAAGGAGCAATTATGCTAAATGACAAAACTGGAAATAACATTCCATCCGTAACTTTTAAAACACAACATAATCATCAATGGTTAGATGTTACAACTGATGATATTTTTAATAATAAAACAGTTGTTGTATTTTCACTACCAGGTGCTTATACGCCTACTTGCTCATCATCACACCTGCCAAGATTTAATGAGCTAGCCCCAGTTTTTAAAGAAAATGGCGTTGATGAGATTGTCTGCATATCTGTGAATGATACTTTTGTGATGAACGAATGGAAAAAAGATCAAGAGGCGGAGAATATTACTATGTTGCCTGATGGCAATGGAGAGTTTACCAACGGTATGGGGTTATTAGTAAGTAAAAATGATTTGGGTTTTGGTGATAGATCTTGGCGTTATTCAATGCTAGTTAAAAACGGCAAAATTGAAAAAATGTTTATTGAGCCCGAAGTAGATGGCGACCCATTTGAAGTTTCTGATGCTGATACTATGCTTAATTATATTAATGCTGATGCTGTTGTGCCAAAATCAGCCACAATGTTTAGCCGTAAAGGTTGCCCACATTGCCAAAGAGCCTTAGATTTATTGAACAAACAAGGGGTTTATGTAGAGGTTATTGAGTTAGGGGCGGGTATTACTTCTCGTTCATTAAGAGCAGTTAGTGGTAAAAGTAGCACTCCACAAATTTTTATTGGTGGTGAGTATATTGGTGGTGCTAATGCGTTAGAACAATATTTTAAATAGGATATTATTATGAATAAAAAAACTTTAACTAATGCAACTGGTTCGCCAGTTGTAGATGATAATAATAGTATAACTGTAGGTGAAAGAGGTGCTTTAACTTTTGACAATCACTATACTTTTGAAAAGTTAGCTCATTTTAATCGTGAGCGCATTCCAGAGAGAGTGGTGCATGCTAGGGGCACAGGCGCTTATGGCACATTTACACTCACAAAATCTTTGAAAGATAAAACTATTGCGAATTTTTTGCAAACAGTTGGCCAACAAACTAAGTTATTTGCACGATTTTCTACTGTTGGTGGCGGGCAAGATTCTAGTGATTATGCAAGAGACCCCCGTGGATTTGCATTGAAATTTTATACAAATGAAGGTAATTATGATATGGTTGGCAACAATACACCTATATTCTTTTTGCGTGATGGTATTAATTTTCCTGACTTTATTCATTCACAAAAGAAAAACCCAAAAACTAACTTGCCTGACCCAGCAGCAATGTTTGAGTTTTGGGCAAACCACCCACAATCACTGCATCAAGTCACAATCTTAATGTCTGACAGGGGTATTCCGGCTAATTATCGCCATATGCATGGATTTAGCTCCCATACTTTTAGTTTTTGGAATAGTCAAGGAAAAAGAACTTGGTTTAAGTGGCACTTTAAAACCAATCAAGGGATTAAAAATTTAACCAATGAACAAGCAGCTACAACTTGCCCGTTTGGCGCACAAGAAGATTTGGTTAATGCCATTGAACAAGGTAATTTTCCAAGTTGGACAGCTAAGATACAGATAATGAGCGAAAAAGAGGCTAAAGATTATAAAATCAATCCCTTTGATTTAACAAAGGTTTGGCCACATGCTGATTTTCCATTAACTGAGGTAGGGCAATTAGAGCTCAATCGTAATGTGGATAATTATTTTGCCGAAACCGAACAAGCCTGTTTTTCACCTAGTAATTTGGTGCCTGGTATTGGGGCCTCGCCTGACAAAATACTACAAGCAAGATTAATAGCATATCCAGATGCTCATCGTTATCGTGTTGGCGTTAATGCTAATCAAATCCCAGTAAATGCAGCAAAATGCCCTGTTAATAATTATCAACGAGATGGAAAAATGGCAGGAATTTGTCCAGCAGGCGGTGATCAAATCCAAACAGATAGTGTGCATTTTTACCCAAACAACCAAATTAACAATGGTGCGCCAGTGCCAAAACCAACCTTTGCAGAACCACCAATGCCAATTGAAGAGAATGCTTGGATAAATCGTTTTGATACTGTAAATTCTGAAGATTATTACCAACAGGCTGGAGACTTGTTTCGTTTAATGGATGAATCACAAAAAACACAACTAACAACCACGATTGCAGAAGGATTGGTTCAGGCAACTCAAAAAACACAAAAATCAATGTTAAGGCAATTTAAAAGTGCAGATGTTGATTACGCTGTAAGAATTGACACAATTATGAAAAATTTAAGAAAATAACAAAGGAGAAAGTTATGGCAAACGAAGGATATCACGAAGCAGAAGAGAATTTAACACAAGAAACAAAAGATATGCATAAAGCAATTGTCTCTTTGATGGAAGAATTAGAGGCGGTTGATTGGTATAATCAGCGTATTGACGCTTGTCAAGATGATGAGCTAAATGCGATTTTAAAACATAACCGTGATGAAGAAAAAGAACATGCAGCAATGGTTTTAGAGTGGATTAGACGCAAAGATAGTGCTTTTGACAAAGAATTAAAAGATTATTTGTTTACTAATACACCTATTGCCCATTAATTTGCTGGGTTATATTGGTTACAAACAGGGGGGCGAAAGCCCTTTTTGGAGAAAGAATGAAAAAACATTATGACATGATTGCAATTGGCGCTGGTAGTGGTGGCTTATCTGCAGTAGAAAGGGCCGCAGAATATGGCAAAAAATGTTTAGTAATAGAAGAAAAAAAAGTTGGGGGAACTTGTGTTAATGTGGGCTGTGTTCCTAAAAAAGTAATGTGGTTTGCTGCTAATACTGCAATGCAAATAAAAAATGCTCAAGGTTTTGGTTTTGATGTTGAACAAAAAGGTTTTTCTTGGGAGGAATTAGTAAAAGGAAGAGATGGTTATATTAATGGTATTACTAATTGGTATGATGGATATTTAGAAAAACTAGGTATTAATTACATTCACGGCCATGCAAAGATGGTGAATGAAAATACAATTGAAGTAAATGGTGAGCAAATTTCAGCTGAGCATATTGTTTTATCCCCTGGTGGTGAGCCTTTTGTTCCTAATATTGAAGGTGCTAATTTAGGCATTACTTCTGATGGTTTTTTTGAGTTAAAACAACAACCTAAAAAAGTTGTTATTGTTGGGGGAGGATATATTGGTGTTGAGTTAGCAGGTGTTTTAAAGGCTTTGGGTAGTGAGGTTAGTATTATTACTCGTGGGAATGCAGTTTTAACCCATTTTGATAAATTACTACAAGAAACCTTAGTAAAAGATATGTTAGAACAAGGTATTAAATTAATACCAAATAGCCAAGTTGAGAAAGTTGAGCAAGGTTTAAAAATAACTACAAATAATGAAGTATTAAATGCTGATTGTTTAATCTGGACTGTGGGCAGAAAGCCATTAACAAACGATTTAGATTTAGAAAATGCAAATGTTAAAACAGATAATCAAGGTTTTATTCCTGTAGATAAGTTCCAAGAAACTAATGTAAAAAATATTTATGCTTTAGGTGATGCAACAGGAAAAGCACCTCTAACACCTGTGGCAATTGCTGCTGGGAGAAGACTTTCTGATAGATTGTTTAATAGTATGAAAGATAGGCATTTAAATTATGAGAATATTCCTACAGTAGTTTTCTCACACCCACCAATTGGCACTGTTGGTTTAACAGAATTAGAAGCAAAAGAAAAATATAGTGATGAGGTAAAAATATACCAATCTTCATTTACGCCAATGTCAGATGCTTTATTAGAGCATCAAACAACCACAGCGTTAAAATTAGTTTGTGTGGGTAAAGAAGAAAAGGTTGTTGGTTGTCATATTATTGGCACTGGTGCTGATGAGATGTTGCAAGGTTTTGCTGTTGCTATCAAAATGGGAGCAACTAAAAAAGACTTTGATGATACAATTGCCATTCACCCTAGTAGTGCAGAAGAGTTAGTAACGATGAGACACGCCTAGCGTGTTTTATCTCCTTAAATATTATTTATAGGGAAGTAAAATGACATATAAAGAGTTAGTAGAAGAGGCATTAAAAACAATTCCTGAAGTTTTTCCTTGGGATTTGGAAGAGGAGTTAAAACAAGAAAACCCACCTATTTTATTAGATATTAGAGAAGCTGAAGAGTTTAAAATAATGCATATTAAAGATTCTTTATTGGTTCCACGAGGAACATTAGAGGGTGCTTGTGAGTGGAATTTTCATGATACTCAGCCAATTTTAGCTAGTGGTAGAGAGCAAAATATTGTTGTAATTTGTCGTTCAGGTAATCGCTCAGCATTAGCAGGCCTTGTGATGAAACAACTAGGATTTAAAAATATTCGCTCTTTAAAAATGGGTATTAAAGGCTGGAATGATAATGAATTTCCTTTGGTTGATGAAAATAATAATATTGTTGATGTTGATGAAATGGACGATATTTTGAACCAACCAGTTCCTAATGAAAAATTAAAACTATGAATCATTTGTTAGATATAAAAAGTCTTAATACTAATCAAATTGTTGAAATATTAGAAAAAGCACAACAATTAATTGATGATAAAGGTAAATTAAAAACTAATTTAGATTTAAAACAAAAAACAGTTGCTAATTTGTTTTTTGAACCAAGCACTAGAACAAGAAATACTTTTGAAATTGCTGCACAAAAATTAGGTGCAAGAGTGATTAATGTTGATATTAAAAACTCAGCAACCAATAAAGGAGAAACTCTTTTAGATACGATGAATAACTTAAAAGCAATGCAAGTAGATGCTTTTGTTGTTCGTCATAAAGAAAATAATACTCCTCATTTAATTGCAAAAAAAGTAGAGGGTGTTTCTGTTTTAAATGCTGGTGATGGTACTAATGAACACCCAACACAAGCTTTGTTAGATATGTTAACTATTTATCAATGTAAAAAAAGCTTTAAAGATCTAACAGTAGCGATTGTTGGAGATATTTTACATTCTCGTGTGGCACATTCAGATGTTCAAGCACTGCAAAAACTAGGCGTTAAAGATATTCGTATTATTGCACCTAAAAACCTTCAAACAAAATTTAATGGAGTTAATACCTTTGAGGATATAGATAAGGGATTAAATAAAGCTGATGTTGTAATAATGCTAAGACTGCAAAAAGAAAGAATGATTGAAGCAAATATTCCTGATGAAAAAACTTATTTTAAAGATTTTGGGTTAAATCAAGAGCGATTGTTTTTAGCAAAAAAAGATGCGATTATAATGCACCCAGGCCCTATTAACAGAGGTGTTGAGATAAGCTCAGATGTGGCAGATGGCAAACAATCAGTTATCTTACAACAAGTGACAAATGGTATTGCAGTTCGTATGGCTGTTTTATCAATGTTATTAAAGGATAAATAATGGCTAAAAAATTACCAGAACTGACAGAAGTAGAACATGCAATGAGTCATTTAAATGTAGATGATGATGCTTCGTATGCACATGGAGTATTGTGTGGTATGGTGGTGGTCAAGGGAAAAATTAATTTAGATGAGTGGTTAAATGAAGTGATTGTGAGTATTGATTTTAATAATCTTTTAGAAAAACAATCACATAATTTATTAACGATTTTATTTGAGCGGACCATAGCCCAACTAGCTGATCCTGTGCTACGCTTTGAATTACTAATTATTGATGAAAATGATGACTTACAAAATCAACTAAAAGCTTTAAAAAGTTGGGTTTCTGGATTTATCCTTGGTTTGGGTTTTGGGAAAATTCGCACTAAAAATGAAGAAGTTTTAGATATTATTAAAACTCTTTCGCTAATTTCAGGCTCAACAGATGAGATTGAAAATAACGATGAAAACGAAAATGATTTTTATGAAATCGCTGAGTTTGTGCGTATGGGTGTGCTTTTTATTCAAGAAGAATTACACCATAACCAAAAACAACATGTTCCAACAACAATAAAACATTAAGCAAATACTTATTTTGTGCTTAGTGGAGAGTGTTTTATTATTTAAAACAATGGCTTTTTCCTATTTAATCACAAAATTAATCAATTTATTTGGCACAAAAATAGTTTTAACAATAGTTTTTCCCTCAATAAACTTAATTACATTTTCATTATTTTTAGCTAAAGAGATAGCATCATTTTCAGCAATATTATTAGCAACTTGAATTTTCGCCCTTAATTTACCCATAACTTGCACAATAATTGTTATCTCATCTTGTACCAAAGCTGATTTATCTACTTTAGGCAAGTCTTGAAAAGCAATATCACTTTTATGTCCCAAATCAAACCATAATTGATGTGATAGATGTGGTGTTATTGGTGATAAACATAAAATTATTATCTCTAAACTTTCTTTTAAAACAGCCAAACCTTGCTCGCTTTTGTCGTTAAATTTAGAGATTGTGTTGCAAAGTTCCATCATTGTTGCAATTGCAGTATTAAATGATTGTCTATTATTAATATCATTTTTAAATTTTTCTAATGCTAAATGAGAATGTTGTTTTAATTTAGTTTGTAGTTCTTTATTTTCAGTAGTATTGTCTATTTTGGCCGTTAAGAACTGACTAGTCAGTCTATAAACTTTTTTCACAAAACGGTTTGCGCCTTCTAAACCTTGGTCAGACCATTCTAAATCTTGTGTTGCTGGGGCGGCAAATAAAATAAATAACCTAACTGTATCAGCACCATATTTTTCTATCATTTGCTCAGGATCAACAGTATTACCTTTAGATTTAGACATTTTAGCACCATCTTTTAAAACCATTCCTTGTGTTAATAAGCGATTAAAAGGCTCATCATTTTTGATAAGACCTTCATCTCTTAGTAATTTATTAAAAAATCTAGCATATAGTAGGTGTAAGATTGCATGCTCAATCCCACCAACATATTGATCAACCCCCAGCCAATAGTTTGCGCGCTCATCTAACATCGCTGTTTTGTTGTCAGAACAAGCGTAGCGTGCAAAATACCAAGAGCTTTCAAAAAATGTATCAAAAGTATCAGTTTCTCTTTTAGCCTCACCACCACATTTTGGGCATTTTGTTTCGTAAAAATCAGGCATTTTTTTAATTGGTGAGCTTACACCATCAAATTTAACATTTTCTGGTAATTTAACAGGTAAGTTTGTTATTTTTTCTGCAACTTCGCCACATTTATGGCAATTTATAATCGGAATTGGACAGCCCCAATATCTTTGTCTTGAAATCCCCCAATCTCTTAAACGATAGTTAATTTTTTCATTTCCAAGATTTTTTAATTTGTTTTTAATAGCTTCAAAAGATTGCTCAAAATCTAAACCATTAAACTCGCCTGAATTACATAAAATATCTTTTGTTGTAATCGCACCATCCTTAAGGTTTCCAACAATAACTTGTTTGATTGGGAGTTTGTATTTTTTGGCAAAATCATAATCTCGCTCATCATGAGCAGGCACACTCATCACCGCACCAGTGCCATAACTCATTAGGACAAAATTAGCAATCCATATTGGTATTTCCTCGCCTGTAATTGGATGAAAACAAACAAGACCAGAATTAACACCTTCTTTCTCCATTGTTTCCATATTCGCCTCATTAGTTTGGATAGTTTTACACTTAGCAATAAAGTTTTTAATTTTAGAATCTGTTGCTTTTTCTACAGCTAGTGTTGCTAAAGGGTGCTCAGCAGCAATCGCCACATAAGTTACTCCCATTAAAGTATCAGGCCTAGTGGTAAAAACAGTTAAGTCTTGATGTTTATTTTTAAAAGTAATTTCTAGTCCTTTTGATTTGCCAATCCAGTTTTTTTGCATTGTTTTAACTTGCTCAGGCCATCCTTCAAGCGTCTCTAAATCTTTCAATAATTCTTCAGCATAATCTGTGATTTTTATAAACCATTGAGATATTTCTTTTTTCTCGACAATAGCCCCACTTCGCCACCCTTTTCCGTCAATTACCTGCTCGTTTGCTAAAACTGTTTGATCTACAGGGTCCCAATTTACGATAGAATTTTTCTTATAAACCAAGCCTTTTTTAAATAATTTAATAAATAACCATTGCTCCCAACGATAATATTCTGGATGACAAGTTGCTATCTCACGAGACCAATCATAACTTAAACCCATTTTTTTAAGTTGATTACGCATATAAGCAATATTTTCATAAGTCCATTTCGCAGGGGGGACTTTATTTTTTAGAGCGGCATTTTCAGCAGGTAGTCCAAAGGCATCCCAGCCAATTGGTTGTAGGACATTTTTGCCCAGCATTCTTTGATAACGAGAAATAACATCACCAAGAGTATAATTTCGCACATGCCCCATATGTAAACGCCCACTTGGATAAGGAAACATAGAAAGACAATAAAACTTTTCTTTGTTATTGTCTTCAACTACTTTAAATATGTCGTTATCGTGCCAGTATTTTTGAGTATCTTGTTCAATTTGGCGATGATTGTATTCTTTCATTTTAAATTCCGTATTGTTCTCTATATGCTTTAATTTTATTCATTAAGTTTTTATCATTGTTTTGTTTTAAGTAATCAATAATATTTGAGAGATTGATGATACTTATTACAGTTAAGCCAAAATCTTGTTCAACTTCTTGAATAGCAGAACGCTCTCCTTTACCTTTTTCTTGTCTGTCTAAGGCAACAATGACACCTTTTGTTTTTGCACCGTTAGTATTGATAATATCCATTGCTTCACGAATGGCTGTTCCTGCTGTGATAACATCATCAATAATTAAAATATCGCCACTTAGTTTGTGGCCAACAATACTACCACCTTCGCCATGAGTTTTGGCTTCTTTACGATTGAAACTATAAGGAATATTTTTATTAAAACTAGCATTTAAGGCTATTGCTGTTGCTGTTGCAAGGGGAATACCTTTGTAAGCAGGACCAAATAAAACATCAAATGAAAGATTACTTTCTTCAATTGCTTGAGCATAAAAATGACCTAATTCTGAAAGGTGTTTTCCTTGATTGAATAATCCAGCATTAAAAAAATATGGGCTAATACGCCCAGACTTTAATTTAAATTCACCAAATTTTAAAACACCAACTTCTAAAACAAAATTAATAAAATCCTTTTGATAATCTCTCATAAATGTAAAATCTGTAAAAAGATAAAATTATAACTAGAAATATAATATGAGTTTGTTTGATAATAAATTAATAGAGAAATATAGTGCTTCTGGACCTAGATACACTTCGTACCCAACGGCGAATAATTTTTCTAATTTTTCAGAAGAAGAATATAAAGAACAAGTTAAATTAAGTAATAAACTTAAAAATAGTCTTTCTATTTACTGCCATATTCCTTTTTGTAATACTGTTTGCTTTTATTGTGGTTGTAATAAAGTAGTGACAAAAGACAAAACAAAAGCAGAAAAATATCTAGAGTATTTATTTAAAGAAATAGAAAGACAAGCAAAATTATTTGATGCAAAAAAAAATGTTGAACAAATGCATTTTGGGGGAGGAACACCCACTTTTTTATCAAATAAGCAGATTATTGCTTTAAGTGAGAAACTAACAGAAGAATTTAATTTTTCAGATAACGGCGAATATTCTATTGAAATAGACCCAAGAGGGGTTGATGAAGAAACAATCAGAACATTAGTTAAAGCAAAATTTAATAGAATAAGCTTAGGAGTGCAAGATTTTGATAAAGATGTCCAAAAGGCTGTAAATAGAATTCAAAGTTTTGAGAGCGTGCAAGAAGTTATAAATTTAGCGAGAAAATATGGTTTTAAATCCATCAGCATTGATCTAATTTACGGTCTACCAAAACAATCACAAATAACCTTTAAAAAAACCTTAGAGTTAGTAGAAATAATAAAACCAGATAGAATTTCTTTATTTAATTATGCACATCTACCAGAACTGTTTAAACCACAACGCAGAATTAATGAATATGAATTACCAACGGCTGATGAAAAATTAAAGATTTTTAAGTACGCAACTGAGTTTCTTTTAGATAATGGTTATGTTTATATTGGTATGGACCATTTTGCCCTACCAAATGATTCTCTCAGTATTGCGCAAAAACAAGGGCAGTTATATAGAAATTTTCAAGGCTATTCTACTCATGCACATTGTGATGTTATTGGTTTGGGTTTGAGTGCTATTGGGCAGGTGGGGGATAGTTTTAGTCAAAATGAAAAAGTTCTTGATAAATATTATGAGCAAATAGATGAAGGTAATTTACCGATTATCAAAGGTTATATTATTAATGAAGATGACAAAATCAGAAGAGCGGTTATTATGGACTTAATTTGTCATTTTAAATTAAACTTTGCAAAAATCGAACAGCAGTTTAATATTGTTTTTAAAGATTATTTTAAAGATGAGCTATTAAAATTAAATGATATGGCGAGTGATAAATTATTAGAAATAGATAAAAAACATATTCAAGTTAATGAAAAAGGAAAACTCTTAATAAGAAATATTTGTATGGTTTTTGATGTTTATCTTAAAAATAAAACAACTCAATTCTCTAAAACGATATGAAAATAATAACAGTTAATGTAAATGGTATTCGTGCAGCAGAGAAAAAAGGTTTTTTTGCGTGGTTAAAAAAAGAAAATGCTGATGTGGTTTGCTTACAAGAAATCAAAGCACAAGAAGATCAATTAGACGAGCGATTTTATCCAAAAGAATATTTTTGTTATTATCATCCAGCAGAGAAAAAAGGTTATTCTGGCACGGCAATTTTTAGCAAACAAAAACCTAGTTTAGTTATTAAAGAAAGTCCATGGGCTGATATTAATTTTGAAGGGCGAATGATTGAAGCTGATTTTAAAGATTTTTCAGTTATTTCAATTTATATCCACTCAGGCAGTGCTAAACAAGAACGACAAGATTTAAAAATGGAATTTTTAACTCAAAGATTTAAGCCTTATCTTGAAGAGTTAAAAGCAAGTAATAAAAAAGTTATTTTGTGTGGAGATGTGAATATTGTGCATCAAAAACGAGATATTAAAAACTTTAATGGCAATAAAAATCGCTCGGGTTGTCTGCCTGAAGAGAGGGCTTATTTGGATGAACTATTTAATGAAGTTGGTTTTGTTGATGGTTTTAGAGAGGTTAATCAACAAGAAGAGCAATACACTTGGTGGAGTAATCGAGGTCAGGCGTGGGCTAATAATACTGGTTGGAGAATTGATTATCAGATCCTAACGCCAAACCTAAAAGGCACGGTTAAAAACGCTAGTATTTATAAAGATGAGCGCTTTTCTGATCATGCACCACTTATTATGGAGTATCAATTATCATGAGTGAAAAAAGTATTGTTAGTGAATATATTAATCAAATTGTCCAAAACACTCAAAACGGTAATTATATTTATCGAGGTCAATCAAAAGACTA
>FPHJ01000047.1_pt1 | contig 42912 bp, 43 predicted proteins | sample 1057411 | NCBI WGS metagenome assembly FPHJ01 (sample SAMEA4473313, study PRJEB15554) | hydrothermal vent metagenome | biome: marine basaltic hydrothermal vent biome; feature: marine hydrothermal vent; material: water | place: Pacific Ocean | collected 2011-06-14/2011-07-23 | depth 1199 m
GGATATAACATTTATTAAGATATTCTTCCATAAAGTGTTCTAATGTTAAATGTTGTTTTCCAGCTAAATTTAATTGCGTTAGAAACATAATCAATTCATTGTTTATATTGCTATTATTAATTACGATAGTCATAATATTATGTTTTTCTAAATTGTCTTTAATATTTTCTATTTTTGTGTCACAAGTTATTAAAACAATTTGTTGTGTTTTTAATCTTTCTAATTCGTGTTTTGTAAATGAATATTCATTACCGATCACTAAAATAGTTTGCTCATCGCTATGGGAAAGTTTTCTAAAAATAACTCTATAAGCAAGCAATAATAATGGATTAATAAAAGTAGAAATTAGTAAAATATGTCTAGCGAGATTATGAGTATCTCGTAATAAAAAACCAATAGCAATAGTAAAAAAACCAATAAATATCCAATATTTATAAAGCAAAACACCGATTTGATATAAGTTTTGAGTGTTTATTTTTTGATAAATATTTTGAATATTTGCAATGATAATAAACAATAAAGAACTAAAAATACCAATAATTAAATAACGAATATAATCATAAGGTTCAGGTAATAACAGATATGCTAATAATTGAATAAAAATTACTGGAATAATAAAGTCAATTAAATTGTAAATGGTTTTCTTCATATGCTTCTAGGATTATACTTTGAAAACATTCCATTGTATCAACTCTAACAACTAAGAAAATCTAGTGTTTTTTGTAAATCAGGCTCTTTTAATATTAAAGCATTCTGTTCTTTTTTAAGCCAAGTAGTTTGTCTTTTACAAAGTTGTCTGGTGGCAATAATTCCTCGTTCAATCATTTCATCATAATTAATTTTTCCTTCTAAATATTGCCAGATTTGACGATATCCAACACAGCGAATTGCTGGCAAATCAGCGTTTAATTTTGGATTTTCTTTGAGTTTTTTGACCTCATCTATAAAGCTATTTTCAACCATATCCAAAAATCTTTGTTCAATTCTTTGGTGTAATATTTTTCTCTCAGGTAATAAAATTATTTTTTTAATTGGGTTTTTAATGGCATTAACTTTTGGCTCTTGCTGTCCTTGAGTAAGCGTTTTTCCACTAATATAAAAAACTTCTAATGCTCGTAAGATTCTTTGGGTATCGTTTTTATTGATTTTTTCTAAGGCGATTGGGTCTATTTTTTGTAATTCTTTATGTAAATAATCTAAACCTTTTTCATTTAATGTTTGATTGAGCTTTTCTCGTAATTCAGGCTGTGATTCAGGCAGTGGCGATAACCCTTCTTCTAGTGCTTTAAAATAAAATGATGTTCCACCTACCAATAAAGGCGTTTTATTATTTTTGATTGATTGTTGGATTTCATTTTTAGCATCATTTGAAAAACTAGCAACAGAATAATTTTCTTCTGGGTTGATAATATCAATTAATTTATGAGGATATTTTCTTAAGGTTGATTTATCAGGTTTTGCTGTGCCTATATCCATATTTTTATAAACCAAAGCGGAATCAACGCTGATTAGATCCACACTGATTTCTTCTGATAATTGACAAGCAAAATCAGTCTTGCCTGAAGCTGTAGGACCCATTAAAAAAATAACATTATTCATTTAGTTTAAAATTAGCAATAAATAAATAACATTTTACTTATGATTTTTTTTAAAAAACTAGCTTTAAATACAGAGCAACATAATAAACCAATAATTGCTTCATCATTTGTTGAGACAGAAAAAAATGATTTACAAAAATATTTTAAAAATGGTGTAGATATTGCAGAAATTAGAATTGATAAATTCTCTTCTTTTGAGCAAGAATATGTTTTAAACGCATTAGATAGTTTTATAGATGTGCCAACTATTGCAACGATTAGAAGCCCTAAAGAAGATGAAAATAGTGATTGGAATAAAAGCGAAAGTGAGCGTTTAAAATTATTTGAAAAAGTTATAGAAAAAGTTGATGCAGTAGATATTGAATACAGAGCTGGAATTGTTTGTGAAGTAATATCAGAAGTTAGAAAAAATCATAAAACCTCTATTGTTTCTTTCCATAATTTTGAAGAAACACCATCATTTGTGTTTTTAGATGAGGTTGTTGTTAAAGCTAAGAGTCTAGGAGCTGATATTGTTAAGATTGCTACTCAAGTAAATAATGATAATGATTTAAAAACATTAACCAAACTTTTGCTTGAACATAAAAACTTAATTGTAATTGGTATGGGAGAGAAAGGGGTTATTAGCCGTATTGCTTTTCCTTTTTTAGGCTCGTTATTAACTTTTGCTTATGCTGGTAAATCAACGGCCTCAGGGCAATTAAATTATCAAGAAACTTTAAAGATTTTTCAAAAAATTGTAGTTTAGTTTTTTGTTATTTTTACTTTTTTCTTTGTCATTTCGAGCGTAGCCGAGAAATCTTTAAAAGACCCTTCGGCTACACACTAGTGTGTTCGCTCAGGGTGACAGTGCGTTTTGTCATTTCGACCTTTTCCTCCTTGTCATTTCGACTGGAATGGAGAAATCTTTCCTAGTTATTGTCATTTCGACTGGAATGGAGAAATCTTAAGAATGTAAAGTAAATACAAGAGATGTCTCGACCTCGCTCGACATGACAAGGTTGGTATAAGATATCTCGGCTTCGCTCAATATGACAACAATGGTTATTTTATTTTTAAGTAAGAGAAATATAGTTATCAATTATTTTTTCTAATTGCATTAATCTAGAAGCCTTAACTAAAATTGTTGTTGGTTGATGAATATTAGCAATAATATATTGAGCGATTTGTTGATGATTTTTAAAATGTAATCCTTGATAATCTTTTGCTTTATTGCCTAAAGTTAGAATATGTTTAATACCTATTTTAAGTGCATAATTACCAATTTCTTGATGCAGGGTTTTACTTTGCTCTCCTAACTCCGCCATATCACCTAAAACTGCAATTTTATTATTTTGAAAATTATTTAAAACTTCTAAACTGGCTTTCATAGAAGTAGGATTTGCATTATAACTATCATCAATAAAAGTAATATGATTGATTTTTATAAGTTTTAAACGACCTTTAGTTGGCTTACATTTTTCAATACCAGTTTTTATTTCTTCTAAATTTAACCCTAATTTAATAGCAGTTAAACTAGCAATTAACGAATTTTCAATATTGTGTTTTCCTAATAAATGTAAATTGATTGTGATTTTTTGTTGTTGATAATTACAATCAAAAGTATTATTTGCTTGAATATTTGTTGCATAAATATCCTTATGAAAAAAATAGATTTTTTTTGTTTTTAATAAAGATAACCAATATTTTTTATGTATTGATTTATCATTCATAATAGCAATATTATTTTCATTTAGAGTTTGATATAACTCACCCTTAGTTTTGACAATATTTTCTAATGAGCCGAACTCACCTAAATGAGCATCATAAGCATTAGTGATAATCGCAATATCTGCTCTTACTAACTCTGCTAGGGGGGTTATCTCACCAATATGATTTGCTCCCATCTCTACAATAGCATATTTATCATCAAGAGATAATTGACATAAAGTTAAAGGAACTCCAAGATGATTATTTAAATTGCCACTTGTTGCAAGAGTTTTATTTTTTTGCGATAGAATAGATAATAAAATTTCTTTGGTTGTGGTTTTTCCATTACTACCAGTAATAGCAATAAAAGTTGCTGAGCTTTTATCTCGCCACCATTTAGCGATTTTAAATAATGCTTCTAAAGTATTTTGGACTTGAATAGTTGCATTTTGCTGTGTGCCAATAACAGCAACAGCACCTTTTTTTATTGCTTCATCACTAAATTGATTGCCGTCAAAGTTATCACCAGTAATAGCAATAAAAATATTACCTTTTTTTAAAGTTCTTGTATCAATACTAATGCCTTTAAAATCAATATCTAAATTAATATCAAAAGGTAGTTCGTTAAGTTTGCCACTAATCATAATAAAGTTTCTGCTAATGTAATATCACATAATGGTATTTTTTTATTTTTAATAATTTGCTCTGTTTCATGTCCTTTTCCAGCAATTAACACACATTCATCTTCTTTGATAGTGTCTATAGCATTAGTAATAGCATCTGTTCTATCCATAATAACTTGAGTATTGTTAAAATCAGGAATTCCTTTTTGGATATCTAGAATAATTTGCTCTGGGTCTTCATCTCTAGGATTATCATTAGTGAGTAAGATATTATCTGCATTATCATAAGCAATTCGCCCCATTTTTGAGCGTTTATCAGTATCACGATTACCACCACAACCAAAAACTACTTTAATATTTTTTTCTGGGAAATGAGTTTTAAGTGTTTGAAGGCTTTTTTCAAGTGCATCTGGTGTATGGGCAAAATCTACCCAGACAAAAGAATTTTTAATCCTCTGCATTCTGCCAATAATAGTTTTTGTTTTTGTGAGTGCTGGAATAATATCTTTAAGCTCATAATCTAATAATAAGAGTTGTTTAATAACAACCAAAGCATTCATTAAATTAAACTCACCTAATAAAGGAAGTTCAAAAATATGATTATTTATCTGGACAATAAAACCATTTTGATTGATATTTTTTTTAATAAAATCATTGATAGAATAGGTGTTTTTATTAGGTGTTTTACTAGACTTAAGAATTTTTTTACCAAATTCATCATCAATATTTACTAAGATATTTTTTAGAGATGACATATTAAATAATTTCATTTTTGCTTTGGAATAATCATCCATTGTTTGATGATAATCCAAATGATCTTGTGAGAGATTAGTAAAAATAGCATTTTCAATATTTAACCCTGCTAATCTATTTTGCACTAATCCATGTGATGAGGCCTCTAAAACAATAGTTTGAACTTTATTATTAACTAAAGTTTCAATAGTTTTATAAAGTGTAAAAATATCAGGCGTAGTATTGGCTAGTGTGTGGTTAAGCTGTGTGCTTTTAACTCCTAAAGTGCCGATATAAGCACAATTATTATTTAAATTATTTAAGGTTTGTTGCAATAAATAAGCCGTTGTCGTTTTACCATTTGTTCCAGTAATGGCGATAATTTTTGCTTTGTTGTAATTTGTATAAAAGTTTTTTGCAAGTATTTCTAATTGAGTTTCTAAGTTTTTAACATAAAAAACATTTTCTAAATCATATTGATATTTTGATAATACAGCGACACAACCTTTTTCAAAAGCATCAATAATGTGTTTTTTATTATCACTTAATGAGATAAAAACCTCACCTTTTTTAATAAACTGGCTATTAAGAGAGAGCCCAGAAATCTTAATATCAGGTAGATTTTTAATAAGTTGCTTTAAAGATTTATTGAGCATATTTAAAAATATTATCCATTGTTCGTTTAAAAACTGGGGCAGCGACACTCCCACCACCATAACCTCTTATTTTAGGTTCGTCAATCATAATAGCCATAATATATTTTGGTTTATCAGCTGGCACTAAACCAACAAAAAAAGCACGATGTTTGTCGTTATGGTATTTGCCATCAATAAATTTTCGTGCAGTTCCTGTTTTTCCTAAAACTGAAATATTTTTAAGTTTTGCTCTTTTTCCTGTGCCAATTTTAACAACAGATTGCAACATTTTTTTAACAGCAATGATTGTTTTTTCTGAAAATATTTGTTGTTTTTGTTTGTTAGTATTTTCTTTAAATAAATTTATGTTAATTTTAGCTCCATGATTAGCAAACACTAAATAAGCTTGCGCAAGTTGGGCTAAAGTAGCATTCATTCCATAACCATAAGCAATAGATTCTTTATCTTTTTCATACCAATTTGTGTAATAACGTAATTTTCCATTATTTTCTATTTGTGGCAATAATGTTGTTTGATAACCAAAACCTAAATCATTTAAAGTTTTCCATATTTGATACTTGCTTAATTTTTTAGAGATTTCAATCATAGAAGGGTTGTGTGATTTTTCTAACACCTGACTAATAGTTAAGCTAATCTTTCTTCCTTTTTTATCAATTGTTTGAATAATATCATCAGGTTTTATCACTTTATTATCCAAAGCGATAGAGATAATAATAGGTTTAATGGTAGAGCCAATATCAAAAACATCTAATACAGCACGATTACGATAACCACTTGGATTATATTTTTTACGATTATTAGGATTATCACTAGGATAATTTGCTAATGCTAAAACATTGCCATTATTGTCTAAAACAATTGCACTCCCAGCATTGGCTTTATGTTTTTTGACAGCATTTCTTAAAGTGCTAAAAGTATAGTATTGAATGTTTTTATTTATGGTTAGTTGTAAATCTTTTCCTTGCACGGCAGGTTTTATTACTTTGACAATATTTATTGGCTCTTTTCTTGTTGCATCAAATACAACTTGTTTTTCACCATTTTGACTTGCAAGTCTTTTTTCAAATATTTTTTCTAAACCATCAATTCCTACTAATTGATGATTTGTTAGCCCTAATAAAGGGCTAAGTGTCGCCCCCTCGGGGTAATATCTCTTTGCACTATATTCTAAAAATACGCCGTGAATAAGTTGTCTTTTATTATTAATAGTCCAAACTTTCTTTTTTAATTTTTGAATATTACGGATAATTTTTGAAGTTTGAGGTAAGTTTTTTATAATGGGTAAATATCTAGCACTATTAGTATGTTTAATTTTATTTTTTAATTTATACAAAGAGATATTTAATGCTTTTGCTAATTTACTATAAAGTTCTTTTTGTAGTAAAACAGGATCTAAGATAATATCTTTTAAAGGTAGTTCTACTGCTAATAAATGTCCATTAGTATCTAGTATTTTTCCACGATAACCTTGGATTTTAACAATTCCTAGACCTTGTTTAATGCCTTTATCTTTTAAAGTTTGGTTATTATTAACCGTTTGGAATTGAAGCCAAACTATCTTATAAATAAATAATAATAAAAAGAAAGAAAGTAAAGCATAAATAATAATTCTACGATTATTCATTAATCCAAATCATATTAAGTTTTTTTTGAGCTATTTTTTCTACTTTTAATAAGCTTGTATATTCAGAATATTGAGAGTGTAATTGTTTGTTTTCTGAGAGAAACAGATTGTATTGTGAATATAACTTTTGTAATCTAACGAATTGCTTTTGTTCTTTCCAGCGCGCATAAATACCTGTAAATGCCAAGCTGATAATAATAGCAATCATTAAAATTTTAAGCACGTTGGTTTTTTAAATAAGCAGGTAGTTTAGCATCGTTTAAATGGTTTAAATCTTGAGGTGCTTGTTGTGGTTGCATAATATTATCTGTTATATTATTATCCAAACCAACAACTTGTTTAACTTCATTATTTTCTATTTTTTTATGTTCTAGTATTTTATGTGAAGAGAGTCCTGTTGCAACAATTGTCACTTTAATCTCACCTTCGTTTAAATTATTACAAATATTAATACCAGTTTTAATATCTGCACTTTCAGAAGCATATTCTTCAATATAACTACCAATAGTAGAATATTCACGCATAACTACATCATCATTAGCAGAAGAAATATTTACTAAAATTCCTTGTGCATTGTTTAAATCAACACCTTCAATTAATGGATTTGATAATGCTAATTGAACTGCTCTTTCTGCTCTTTTCTCACCACTAGAAATACCACTACCCATCATTGCTTTACCTGGTGCTGACATTACTGTTTTAATATCAGCAAAATCAAGGTTCATTGAGCCAACCTTGGTAATTAATTCAGTAATTGAAGAAACGGCATTTGTAAGAACATCATCAGAACTAGAAAATATTTGTTTCATTTCAATATCATCACCTAATGATTCAGCTAGTTTATCGTTTGGTAATATAATTAAAGAATCAACATTAGACATTAATTTTTTAATTCCTTCATCAGCTATTAATCTTTTTTTCTTACCTTCAAAAAAGAATGGTTTTGTGACAACAGCAACCGTTAGAATTCCTAATTCTTTTGCAATTTGTGCAACTATAGGAGCAGAACCTGTCCCTGTACCACCACCCATTCCAGCAGCAATAAAAAGCATATCTGTATCAGTTAAAGTTTCTTTTATAGTTTCTTTATCTTCTAAAGCAGCAGCTTCACCAACTTCAACTTTCATTCCAGCACCTAAGCCTTTTGTTGTTGATTTTGCACCAATACAAATAGTTTTATCAACATTCATTTGTTCTAATGCTTGAGCATCAGTATTAGCACAAATAAATTCAACACCTTGATAATTTTGTGCCGCCATATGATTAACAGCATTACCACCACCACCACCTAGTCCAAGGACTTTAATAACAGCTTGTTGAACAGTAGGTTCTTGATTTGTTGTTTCATCACAAAATTTCATTACTTTCTCCTTAACTTATTTTTTGGCAAACACGACCAACAGCACTTCTTGCTCTAATATTGCATTCTAATTCTTTTTTACTTGCAATAAATTTTCCTAAATTTTTAAATATTGCTTTTTTTATGTCTTTTTCCATAATAGGCAGACCTTTGGGTAGAATTTCTGCTTTAGAATTTTTATTAATAAATTGTTTAACAATTCTATCTTCTAAAGAATGAAAACTTAATACAACCAATCTACCACCAATATTTAAAATGTCGTGAATATCGGCTAATAATATTTTTAAAGACTCAAGTTCTTGATTTATAAAAATTCTTAATGCTTGAAAAGATCGTGTAGCAGGGTGTTTGTGTTTTTTTGCAGGGACAACTAAAGCAATAATATCTGCTAATTGTTTAGTGGTTTGTATTGGTGTTTGTTGTTGTTTTTCTTTAATAATTTTTGCAATTTTTCTACTTCTCTTTTCTTCACCATATTGATATAAGATATCAGCAATTTCCTTTTCATCAGCATCTTCAAGCCACTTAGCAACAGGAATGCCAGAGTTTTGATCCATTCTCATATCTAATGGACCAGAGCTTTGAAAACTAAACCCTCTTTGTGCATTATCTAATTGAGGTGAAGAAACACCTAAATCAATTAAAACCCCATCAATTTTTCCTAATAAAGATAATTCATTTAATTTTTGTTTTAAATCAGAAAAATTACTTTTAATTAAAGTTAAACGAGAATCTTGAATATTTTTATTACCATAATCTATGGCTTCTTGATCTTGATCAATTGCAATTAAACGCCCATTTTCTCCTAAGTTTTTTAATATCGCTTTAGTATGACCACCACGCCCAAAGGTAGCATCAATAAAAATACCATCCTCTTTTAGATTAAGATTTTTAATTGATTCGTTTAATAAAACAGAATCATGTTTATTGCTTATATAGATAATGATAATAACTCCTCTGGTATTTCTTCAGATTGACTTAATTCATCTAATGTTAATAATTCTTTGTGCCATAAATCTTCATCCCATATTTCAAAATTATTTCCCTGACCACTTAAAATTAATTTCTTATTTAATCCTGCATAATCTTTTAATGGTTGAGAGATAAGTATTCTATTATTAGCATCAATTTCAACTTCTGAAGCATAACCCAATAATTTTCTTTTTAATCTTTTAATATGAATATTTAATGATGGTAGGGAGTTAATTTTTTTTTCAATAATTACCCATTCTTCTTCTGTATATAAAACCAAACATTTATCATCTGGATGAATGCTAATAATAATGGATTGTGATTGATATTCTTGTTGGATTTGTTTTTGATAACGCGCAGGCATTTTTATCCTACCTTTGGCATCTAAAGTTAAATTATGAACTCCTCTAAACATAATAAAATATTTTAAACCACTTTAAGCCACTTTTGAACACTTTTTTGTTTAATTTATTTTTTTTATGATAATCAGTTAAAATTTAAAACTTTGTTTATTATCGAGAAATCACAATGGTTAATGAATTATTTAATAGTATCAATAGTTTTTTGGCAAAAATTATTTTTTATGATGTGTTGCCAGGAGAAGGGACAATGCCTTTTATTGTAGCTTGGTTGGTTTTTGGCGCTATTTTTATCACATTTAGAATGGGTTTTATTAATTTGAAATTGCTAAAACATGGGTTGAGTATTATTTTAGGAAAATATAGAACTAAAGATGACAAAGGTGAGATTTCATCATTTCAAGCATTAACCACAGCACTTTCAGCAACAGTCGGTCTTGGTAATTTAGGAGGTGTTGCAATTGCTGTTAGTATTGGTGGTCCAGGTGCTACTTTTTGGATGATATTTGCTGCATTTTTTGGGATGAGTGCAAAATTCACAGAAGTAACATTAGCACAACATTATCGTAAATTTAGTGCGGGTAAAAAAATTATGGGTGGGCCTATGGAATACCTTAGTAAAGGGTTTGCTGAAAAAGGGCTAACTGGCTTAGGAAAAGGATTAGCAGTATTTTTTGCTATTGGAATTATTTTATCTTCTTTAGGAGGTGGTAATGCCTTTCAAGTTAGTCAAGCATTAGGAGCAGCTCAGCAAGAGTTTGCTTTTTTTAAATCGTATCCACTAGCCTTTGGTTTTATAATGGTTTTAATTGTAGGTTTAGTAATAATTGGTGGGATTAAAAACATTGCAAAAGTGACAGAAAGAATTGTCCCTTTAATGTTAATACTTTATATCGTTGTGACATTATGGATAATTTTAACAAATATTGCAGTTGTTCCAGATGCAATTAAAGCAATTGTAGTTGAGGCATTTGCACCTGTGTCAGTTGTTGGTGGTGTGGTTGGCTCAATAATAGTTGGTTTTCAAAGATCTGCATTTTCTAACGAAGCTGGGTTAGGGTCTGCTTCAATTGCGCATTCTACGGCTTCTGTGAAATACCCAATTAGACAAGGGATTGTTGCTTTATATGAGCCTTTTATTGATACTATTGTGATTTGTTCATTAACAGCATTAGTTATTATTATTACAGGTGTTTATAACGCTCCAGAATTTGCTGATTTGGTTGCAAATAAGAATGGAGCAGCACTAACAATTGAGGCGTTTCGCTCACAAGTATCTTGGTTTCCTAGTGTCCTATCAATAATAATCACATTGTTTGCTTATAGCACAATGATTTCTTGGTCTTATTATGGTGAGAGGTGTTGGAGTTATTTATTTGGAGAAAAAACAGCAATAATTTATAAGGTTTGTTTTTTATTTTTTATTCTACTTTCAACAATTGCTTCTTCATCTGTTTTATTAGATTTTGCTGATTTAACTTTTTTAGTTATCGCTATTCCTAATTTAATTGGATTGTATTTCTTACATGGTAAAGTAAAAGAATTATTAAAAGAGTATCGTATTAAATTAAAAGATGGCTCTTTTGATAAAGAAAGTGTTTGATTTTCATACGCATTCTTATTATTCTGATGGTGTTTTATCACCAACTAAATTATTAGATTATGCAAAAAGTAATGGAGTTCAAACTCTTGCACTTACTGATCATGACACAATAAGTGGTTTAGAAGAAGCACGAAATTATGCTAAAAAAATAAAAATAAATTTTATTAATGGTGTTGAAATTTCAGCAACTTGGCGTAATCGAACAATACATATTGTAGGTTTGGATATTGATGATACAAATCAACAATTACAACAAGGTTTAAAACAGCATCAAGTTTTACGAGAAGAAAGAGCTATTAAGATAGCAAGAGGTTTAGCAGGTGCTGGTGTAGAAAATCCTTATGAAAAAACATTAAAATTGGTTAAAAAATCAATGATAACTAGAACACACTTTGCACAAATGTTAATTAATGAAGGGGTGTGCAAAGATATGAAAAGTGTTTTTAAACGCTTTATGGTAAGAAAACTACCAGGTGGTGTGAATGTTCAATGGTCTAATCTAACAGAAGTTATTGCTTGGATAAAATCATCAGGTGGAATAGCAGTTTTAGCTCACCCATATCGCTACAACATAACACATACTAAACTTAAACAACTTATAAGTGATTTTAAAGAAGCTGGAGGTAGTGCAATTGAAATAATAACAGCATTTTATCAACAACAAGAAGTGCAGATGATGATAGAAATAGCTAATGAATTTGATTTACAAGGATCAATTGGTTCTGATTATCACGGCTGGGAAAACAGCTTTGTAAAAATGGGATATTTAAAGCCTTTATCTGGTGTTAAGCAAGTGTTGAGTGATAGATTGTAAGTCATCAAAAACTTGCACATCGGAGCTAACTTTATACTGTGCTTTAATGCCCTTACCAGTTCTAACTAAAAAACATTTTGCTCCTACTTTTGCTCCTGCTTCAACATCTCTGAGTGAATCACCAATTACAATACTTTGAGTTAGATCTTTATTAAGTTTTGTTGCGATTTCCAAATACAAACCTGTTTTAGGTTTACGACAATTGCAGTTATCATCTGGAGTGTGTGGGCAATAAGCAATATGATAGATTTTTCCTTGTTGTGCTCCTACAAGTTGTTTAAGTTTATTGGACATTTTTTCAAACTCAGATAAAGAATAATATCCTCTACCAATACCTGATTGATTAGTTGCAACTGCAACTATAAAACCAGCTTTTGTTAGTTTTGCGATAGAAGATATACTGCCGTCAATAGGGATAAATTCTTCAACAGATCTAATGTAATTATCACTATCGTGATTAATTACACCATCTCTATCAAGAATAATTAATTGATTAATCTTTAAGTCCTAATTTTTTTAAAATAAATACCATTGGACAAAATCCAGTGAATGCAGATTGTAATGACATAAAACCTACAAAAGTAGTCACATATAACCAATTTTCATTATAAAAAAATGGGCTTATTGAAGCACCAAAAGCTAGTGATAATAAAACTACAAAGCCGATGATTGCAAATAATGCATTATTGATAGTCATTGATAATTTCCTGTTATGTAAAGTTTAATATTATATATAATAATGAGCCTTGTGCGGGAGTGGTGGAATTGGTAGACACGCTGGATTTAGGTTCCAGTGTCCTAGACGTGAGAGTTCGAGTCTCTCCTTCCGCACCATTACAACTTTCTTATTTTTAACTAAATATTCATTATGGCAACTTATAGCACTAATCAATTTAAAAATGGTTAATTATCTATTTTTTTTATATTACAAAGAGTTAAAAACATCTAAATATTGTTTTTCAGTAATTCCTATATTTTTTAACATTTTTTTCATAGCAAGAGGGTTTATTTCGCCGTGTTTAACTAGTACTAGATAATTATTATCATCTTTATTGCGTTTCATTGGTATATGGCTACCACCTCCACTTGGTGGGAATTGTTGAAAGCCTAATTTTTCAAATATTTTTATTGCTTTGTTGGGTTTGATTGGCGTTATTTTATGCGTGTAACCTTTCTTTGCCATAGTTGTTCAAAGGTATATCGTAGTTGATTTTTTTGTATGTTTTAGTTTTAGTTGATTTTGGTAGAATTATTTTTTTCTTTAAACCTTGTTTTTCTAAAACTTCCATTAAAACACCTCTATTTATATAATCATCTATAAATATATCTAGGCTTTTTTTTAGGGATTTTTGTGCTTCAATTTTAGTATCTCCCATACCGTAAGCACCGAATATATCAGCCAATGCCGTATATCCATTTTCATCTTTTATAAATTCTACTTTTATATCAATTCGTATATTTGCTTTCATAATTTTTGATTATACATTAACTTTATTATTAGATATTGTAGCTCTATTTGTTGTTGGAGTATTTTTATAAACCACAACAAACAAAAACTAACAACAAATAATAATGCTGTTAAAATAGCAGTTTTCGTTGTGATTGGTTGTATGTTGATTGAATCTTACGGATTTCAAATCTTCTATTTAACACCATTACAACTTTCTTATTTTTAACTAAATATTCATTATGGCAACTTATAGCACTAATCAATTTAAAAATGGTTTAAAACTTTTAATAGATGGAAATCCTTGTTCAATTATCAATAATGAAATTGTTAAACCAGGGAAAGGTCAGGCTTTTAATAGAGTTAAGATGATGGATTTGGTTAATAATAAAGTTTTAGAAAAAACTTATAAATCAGGTGAAAGTGTTGAGGCTGCTGATGTGATGGAATTGGAAATGCAGTATTTATACAGAGAAGGTGATGTTTTTAATTTTATGGATCCAAAAACCTTTGAGCAATATGCAATTGATGCAAATAATATTACAGATACACAAAAATTTTTAGTAGAACAAGATATTTGCACTGTGGTGCTTTGGAATAATAATCCAATTTCTGTGACACCACCTAATCATGTTATTTTAGAGGTTGCTGATACTGATCCTGGATTAAAAGGTGATACTGCAGGAACAGGAGGTAAACCAGCAACAATGAATACAGGAGCTGTTATTCGAGTGCCATTGTTTGTAAATATTGGTGATAAATTAAAAATTGATACTCGTAATGCTGAGTATGTTTCTAGGGCGTGAAAATACTTGTTGTTAGAAATGATAAATTAGGGGATTTTGTTTTAAGCTTACCTTGTTTTTCTTTATTAAAACAAACTCTTCCAAATACTCATTTAACAGCATTAGTCCCAGAATATACCAAACCTATTGCCGATAAATTCCCAGATATTGATGAAGTTATAACTGATGATAATTCTATTTTTTCATTAACAAAAAAAATAAAAAAACAAAATTTTGATGCAGTAATTGTTTTGTTTTCAACAACTAGAATTGCAATTGTCACCTTACTAGCAGGAATTAATAAGCGTATTGCACCAAAAACAAAAATCGCACAATTTTTATATCATAAGCCTTTATTACAAAAACGATCTTTGTCTTTAAAACCAGAATATCAATATAATTTAGAATTAGTTGAATATTTTTTAGGTTCAGATAATATCCAATTAACACCTCCTTTTTGGCAATTAGAAAAGACCATAAAAGTTGCAGATAATACAATTATTATTCATCCAGGTTGTGGTGGCTCTGCTAATAATTTAAACATAGAACAATATGCCAAGATTGCTAATAAATTATCAGCAGAAAAACCTGAGTTATTTTTTGCTATTACAGCAGGTAGAGAAGAAGAAAAATATGCTCTTGATTTATTAGAAAAAATTAAAACTAATAATAAAAAATTAGTTAAGAATTTAAACTTAATGGAATTAGTAGAATATATTAATAGTTGTGATATTTTTATTGGTGGTTCAACAGGGCCATTACATATTGCTGGAATACTTAATAAAAAAACAGTGGCGTTTTATCCAAATTTACGTTCATCAACAGCACTTCGTTGGCAGACCTTAAATCAAGAAAATAAGAGATTATCATTCTCTCCAATTAAGAGTGAGCAGGATATGTCTTTGGTTGATATTAATTTAGTTGTAAAAGAAACGATTAAGAAATTTCTATAAATTTTATTTCATCATTAAGAATTAAAGCATTACCTTTTGTGTTATTCCAATCACCTAAAACAATTCTTTTAAATGATGGGTTTTTATGAATTTTTTGTTTATGAGTATGTCCATGAATTAATGTTTTGTTGGGGTATTTGGACATAAATTTATTAACACTCTGTTGATTAATGTCCATAATAAAAGTTGGTTTTTTTTGATTAGAAATTGTGGATTTTTCTCTTAAAAAAACAGCAATTTTTTGACGAATAATTTTAGGCAAAGAAAGAAATATTTTTTTTGTAATAGGGCTCTGAATTATTTTTTTAAATTGTTGATATTTAATATCATCTGTGCAAAAACTATCACCATGTAATAAAACAAAATCCTCAAAAACATAAGGTTCTTTAATTAAAGTAGTATTACTTAATTTGGCAAATTTTTTGTCTAATAAAAAATCACGATTTCCTCGTATGATATAAATAGGGAATGAGGAGTTTTTAAAAGTATGGATAAGTTTTGGGAAAAGCTGAATTGAAATATCATCGCCTAACCACACATTAAATAAATCTCCTAAAATAAAAAGTTGTTGTATTGTATTTTGCTGTTGATTTAAAAAATCAATCAACAGCAATGTTTTTTTATCTTCATCAGAAGATAAATGTAAATCAGAAATAATTAAAGTATTCAACTGATTTTAGCGCCAGTAATAATAACAGGTTCTACTGGTACATCAGCATGTCCAGCACTATTGCCTGTTGATACTAAATTTATTTTATCAATAACATCTTGCCCCTTTGTCACCTCACCAAAAACACAATAACCCCAGCCGTCCATTGTTTTAGCAGTAAAGTTTAAAAATGTATTATTGTTGGTATTAATAAAAAATTGTGAGGTTGCAGAATCAGGGATATTAGTTCTTGCCATTGCAATTGTGTATTTAGAATTAGAAAGACCATTATCTGCTTCATTTTTAATAGGTGGATTATTTGGTTTTTGAGACATATCACTTAACATTCCACCTCCTTGAACCATAAAATCTTTTATTACTCTATGAAAAATAGTATCTGTATAAAAACCTTGTTCAACATAAGTTAAAAAGTTTTTTACAGTTTCTGGCGCCTTGTCTGTAAATAAATTTATTTCTATATTGCCAAGTGTTGTTTCTAAAGTGACCATCGTTTATCCTTATTTAGTTATAAAAGGGTAAATTTTAGTATAAAATAGTAAGGTTTTTAGATTTAAATTAACTTCAAGGATTAAAATGTACGCGGTAATTAAAACAGGTGGTAAACAATACAGAGTAAAGGAAGGAGATTTCTTTAAAGTTGAAAAAATTGAATCAGACATTGGTAAAAAAATAACTTTTGATGATGTTTTAATGGTTGGAGAGGGTTCTGATGTAAAAGTAGGAACGCCAACTGTAAAAGGTGCTATTGTTGAAGCTGTGGTTGAAGGACATGGCAAAGGCAAAAAAGTGATGATTATTAAATTCCGTCGTCGTAAGCATTCTATGAAAAGACAAGGTCATCGTCAGTTATTTACAACAATTAAAATTGAGAATATTAAAACTTCAGCAACAACTAAAAAAGCAACTACAACAGCTAAAAAAGAAGTTACTAAAAAAGCAGCTACAACAGCAGTTAAAAAAGATGCTACAAAAAAAACAGCTACTGCAACAACTAAAAAAACAGTTGCTAAAAAAACAAAAACAACTAAGGAGTAAATAATGGCACATAAAAAAGCAGGTGGTAGTACCAATAATGGTAGAGATTCCGTATCAAAAAGACTAGGTGTTAAAAAATTTGGTGGAGAGTCTGTGTTAGCAGGTAATATTTTAGTTCGCCAAAGAGGAACAAAATTTCACGCTGGATTAAATGTTAAAAGAGGTAGGGATGACACTTTATTTGCAACTTCAGCAGGTAAGGTTTTATTTAACCGTCAAGGAGATAGAAATCAACAGCATATTAATGTGATTGTGGATTAAAAAGAAATCAACGACAAAAAGCTCCTTTACGGAGCTTTTTTTTATGGATAAATAATATGAAAAGAATTACGCAATTATTTCCAGGTCAAGGCTCACAATCTTTACAAATGATGAGTGAGTTGTATCAAAGTTTTCCTGAAGTTAAAAATGCTTTTACTATTGCAAATGAGGTTTTAGGATTTGACTTATGGGATTTAATTCAAAGTGATGCTGATGCTTTAAATCAAACAGAAAATACCCAAGTAGCAATGTTAGTTTCTGGTTATGCCACACATTTAGTGTTAGAAAATAATACTAATTTTGAAACAATAAGCTTTGCAGGACATAGTTTAGGAGAATGGACTGCATTACTTTGTGCTGGATTTATTTCTTTTGAAGATGCATTAGTTTTAGTTAGAAAACGAGGTGAGTTAATGCGTGATGCTGTGCCAAATGGTCAAGGAGCTATGGCGGCTATCTTAGGATTAGATGATAAAGTTGTTATTGATTTATGTTCGAAAATACAAGGAATTGTTGAGGCAGTTAATTTTAATTCTCCAGGGCAAATTGTTATTTCTGGTGAAAAACAATCTGTTGAAAAAACTTGTGAATTGGCAAAAGAAAATGGTGCAAGAAGAGCATTAATCTTGCCAGTGAGTGTTCCTTCCCATTCTTCTTTAATGAAAGAAGCAGCTCAAGAATTTAAAATTTATGTTGATAAAGTAAATTGGTTAGAAAGTGATAAAAAAGTCATTCATAATGTTGATGTAAGTAGCACAACAGATATTGAAAAAATTAAACAAAATTTAGTTTTACAATTATATAAACCCGTTTTATGGACACAAACAATCCAAAGTTTAACAACAGATATTATGATTGAATGTGGTCCTGGCAAGGTTCTAACTGGGTTGAATAAACGCATCAATAAGGAAATTTTAACTTATCCATTATTTGACAATAAATCATTAGAGGAGATAAAAAATGCTAACGGATAAAATTGTTTTAGTGACAGGTGCAAGTCGTGGGATTGGTCAAGCAATTGCGCTAACTTTAGGAAAGCAAAATGCAATCGTTATTGGCACAGCAACAAGTGAGAAAGGTGCTCAAGCGATTAGTAAAACTTTAGCAGAAAATAATATTAAAGGCGAAGGGATGAGCCTTAATGTGGTTGATAACGAGCAAATTAAAATAGTATTAGAAAATATTACTAATAAATATGGTGTTGTTGATATTTTGGTTAATAATGCAGGGATTACACGAGATAATTTATTGATGCGAATGAGTGATTTAGAATGGGATGATATTATTCAAACGAACCTAACATCAGTTTTTAAAATGAGTAAGTCTGTTTTAAGGCCGATGATGAAAAAAAGAGCAGGTAGGATTATAACAATCGCTTCTATTGTAGGAGTTATGGGTAATGCAGGGCAAACAAATTATGCAGCAGCAAAAGCAGGACTAATTGGTTTTAGTAAATCATTAGCAAGAGAAGTTGCTAATCGTGGTATTACAGTTAATACGATTGCACCTGGATTTATTGCAACTGATATGACAAATAGCCTACCAGAAGAACAAAAAGAAATATTAAACAAACAAATTCCAATGGGCAGAATGGGCACAGCACAAAATATTGCTGATAGTGTTTTATTTTTAGCGTCTGAGAGTGGTTCTTATATCACAGGACAAACTATTAATGTAAATGGTGGGATGTTAATGGTGTGATTAAAAACACACTTTCTACTATTTTGCATAAGCTTGAACGATTCTTTGTACTAATTTATGACGCACAACATCTTTATTTTTAAAATAACAAAAAGCAATTTGTTTTTCATCTTCTAGGATTTCCATAGCGTGGATAAGCCCAGATTTTTTTGGCTGTGATAAATCTATTTGTGTAATATCTCCAGTAATCACCATTTGAGAGTTAAAACCTAAACGAGTTAGAAACATTTTCATTTGTTCTTTTGTGGTATTTTGTGCTTCATCTAAAATAACAAAAGATTCATTTAATGTTCTCCCTCTCATAAAAGCAAGAGGTGCAACTTCAATCATATTTTTTTCTAATAATTTAGCCACTCTTTCAAAACCTAACATCTCATATAATGCATCATAAACAGGGCGTAAATAAGGATCAACTTTTTCTGTTAGATCTCCAGGTAAAAAACCTAAGTTCTCACCTGCTTCAACAGCAGGGCGCACTAAAACAATACGCCTGATAAGAGATTTTTCTAATGCCTCAACAGCTTTAGCAACAGCTAAATAAGTTTTTCCTGTTCCTGCAGGTCCAATACCAAAAACACAATCTTTTTTATCAATTTCTTTGACATAATTTTGTTGGTTAAGACTACTAACTTGAATTGTTTTTCGGCGAGTTCTAATAGAGATAATACTTGTTGTTTTTGTTTTATTGCTAATTTGTTTGATGGATAAATCAACATCACTAATGTTTATTAATTTTTGTGTGGATAATTTTGTTAGTTCTTTTAAAACATCAATAGCTAGTTTTGGGTTCTCTCCTTTAACTTCAAAAAGATTATCGTGATGAATTATTTTTACTGCAAATGAATTCTCAATTAAAATTATATTTTCATCTAATGTTCCAGATAAATTAGCCAGTTGTTCAGTAGTTTTAATATCTAAGGTTATTTTCAAACTAAAACTCCTTGTAATGAATTTGCAGATCCTTCAGTAATTTTTACTTTAACTATTTGTCCAATCAAGTTTTTATCACCTTCAAAATGAGTATTACGATTATTTTGGGTTTTTCCATATAATCCACCTTTTTTTGCTAGATTTTCAACCAAAACTTCTTGAATAGATCCAACCATAGATTTTGCAATTTTATTCTCTGATTGATTTAATAAATCTTGAATTATTTTTAGTCGTTTCTTTTTTACTTCTAAAGGTATATCATCTTTTAATAATGATGCAGGTGTGCCAGGTCTTTTTGAATAAATAAAACTAAATGATTTATCAAAGCCAATATCATTGATGAGTTCAATAGTTTGATTAAAATCCTCATCTGTTTCGCTAGGAAAACCAATAATAAAATCTGATGAAAAAGAAATATCAGGACGAATTTCTTTAAGTTTTCTTAATTTTGATTTGTATTCTAAGGCACTATGTCCTCGTTTCATCATCATTAGTATTCTATCTGAACCGCTTTGAACAGGTAAGTGTAAATGAGAAACTAATTTAGGCTCTTCTTTATACACTTCAATCAAATTATCAGAAAATTCAATAGGATGTGAAGTTGTATAACGAATGCGTTTTACTTCTTCAATATCAGCAATAAAATGAATTAGTAAGGCTAAATCACCAATTTCCCCGTCATACATTTTTCCTTGATAAGCATTGACATTTTGTCCTAAAAGATGAATTTCTTTTACGCCTTGTTTAACAAGTTGTTTTACTTCTTCTAAAACATCATCAAATGGGCGACTGACTTCCTCACCTCTAGTATAAGGAACAACACAAAAAGTGCAGTATTTACTACATCCTTCCATAATAGAAACAAAAGCAGTAATATTTGTTGTTGATGGTTTTGGTAAATGGTCAAATTTTTCAATTTCAGGAAAGGAAACATCAATAGAATGATTGTTTTTTCCTAAAGCATTATTAACTAATATTGGTAATCTATGTAGAGTTTGAGGTCCAAAAACGATATCAACATAAGGTGCTCTTTTAAAAATTAACTCTCCTTCTTGTGAGGCAACACAACCACCAACACCAATAATTAAGTTTTTATTTTTTTCTTTGAGTTTTTTCCATCTTCCTAATAGATGAAAGATTTTTTCTTGTGCTTTTTCACGAATAGAACAAGTATTTATCAATAAAATATCTGCTTTTGTGAAATCATCAGTTAAACTTACTTTATGTGATTCTTTTAAAACATCTAACATTTTATTAGAATCATATTCATTCATTGCACAGCCAAAAGTTTTAATATGTAATTTCATAATTGTTTTTTAGTTTATAAAGCTTTAAAACCAATATCAGTTCTATAATAAGCACCATCCCAATTAATTTTATCTACTAATTCATAAGCATTTTTTTGTGCTAATTTAACATCTTTTCCTAATGCAGTTGCACATAAGACTCTACCTCCATTTGATAGAATAGAACTATTTTCTAATTTTGTTCCTGCATGAAAGATTTTATTATTACTATCAGTTTGAGGCAGTGTTATTATTTCATTTTTCTTAAATTTATTAGGATAGCCTTTTGCAGATAAAACAACACCTAACGCTGTTTTATTATCCCAACTAGCAATTGTATTATGTAAATTTTTATTAAGTGCTAATAAGCATAATTCAACTAAATCAGATTTTAAACGCATCATAATTGGTTGGGTTTCAGGGTCACCAAAACGGCAGTTGTATTCTAAAACTTTGATATTGTCTTGTTTATCTATCATCAATCCTGCGTATAAAAAACCTGTATAAGGCATATTGTCTTTTGCCATACCATCAATGGTTGGTTGAATAACGGTAGTCATAATTTTTTTATGTAGTTTATCATTCACAATTGGTGCAGGTGAATAAGCACCCATCCCCCCTGTATTTGGACCCTTATCACCATTATCTCTAGCTTTATGGTCTTGAGATGTCGCCATTGCTAGTGCATTTTTGCCATCAGCCATAACGATAAAACTTGCTTCTTCACCTGTTAAAAACTCTTCAATAACAACACGATGTCCTGCATTACCAAATTGATTGCCTTCTAACATATTTGTCACGGTATCTAATGCTTCTTGTTCGCTTTGGGCAATAATAACGCCTTTTCCTGCTGCTAAACCATCTGCTTTTATAACAATTGGAACACCTTGTTTTTTGATGTAATTATGGGCTTTTTTAATATCAGTAAAAACCCCGTAAAATGCAGTTGGAATATTATGTTTTATCATAAAGTCTTTACTAAAAGCTTTTGAGCCTTCTAATTGTGAAGCATCTTTACTAGGTCCAAAAATTTTTAAATTATGTTTTTGAAAGGCATCAACAACTCCTAAAACCAAAGGTGCTTCAGGTCCAACAATGGTTAAGTCAATTGTATTTTTTTTTGCAAAATCAATCAAACTGTTGATATCATCAACTGCAATATTGATATTTTGTATATTATTTTCAAGTTGTGTTCCTGCATTACCTGGTGCAACAAAAATATTGTGATTAAATTTTGCACATTGCCATGCTAGAGCGTGTTCTCTACCACCATTACCAATAATTAAAATATTCATATATTCTCCTTTATAAAATCTTCAAAGGCATTATGTGCCATAATTTGTGTGCCATCACAATTAAAAGAAAGAGCGATAGTTGAGTTAAATAAACTAATAGTCGCTGTTCGTAAATAATAACCTTCAATATCTCTTAATTTTGGTAGGGTTTTTAATAAATCACTTAATTGATTGATATTTGTGAGCTCATTCATTTGTTGATTTCTTTTATATAAACTTTGTTGCCATTCTATTGGCAAAGTTAGAAAAACTTCATCTTTTACTAAATTTTTATATAGTCTTTTAATGAATAAATCTTTTTCTTTGAGGTTTATTTTAGGAAAATTTTGTAATAAATAATCTTTATCTAAAATATTTTGTGCAGTATGAATTTCCATATTTAATGGGTCAAAAATAGAGAAGGTTTTTATTTCTCCATTATTAAACCCAATACTCAAACGATGAACACCTGTTTCTAATAATAAACATTTGAAAATTTTAGTTAATTTTTTAATATTTTTATCAACAAAATTATGAACTCGTTCACGGTTATAAACTGTATTACGCAAACTACTATCACCTTTAAGACTACAAACTAAATCAGGTGAAAAACCATAACCAACTAAAGCATTTTTTAATTTTTTTTCTTTATTCATAAAACTTCAATAGAATGTGGAATAGCGGGATAGTATAAAAGTTTTTTAATATTATTAAATGGTTTTATGCTATTGTAATTTTCAACAAGGTTTTGATAGTTATTAAGTTGCTTACTATAAAGATTAAGTTGTTCTTTTTCAAATTCATCTAGTGATTGATTATCATTTTTATGGCTTGTTTTAAAATCAATAATCCATAAAACATTATCTTCAATAAATAATCTATCAATAATAAAAGCTTGATGATTTGGTGTATAAAATGTTATTTCTGTTTTTGTAGAGTCTCTTTTTTTAAAAATCCATTGACCACAATTATCATTTTTTGTATTGTCTAAGATTTTTTTTATCACTTGAGAATATTTAGTAATATCATCATCTAAAAAACCAAGGTTATTTAAATCATTTTTAATTTTGATTATATTTGGTTGAATTTCAAACTCTAAATAATGATGGATTAAAATACCTAAGTCTTGTTTAGTTGTATTTTTTTGATAATCTAAAATTGACATTTTAGATTCAATATTTTGCAAAGTTGGCTTATTATTAAAATCACAAAATTTTAAAGGTGGTGCAGTTTTTGTAATTTCCTCTTGTTGTGTTATTTCATCTAATTCATCAAACTTTTCTATAAATAAAGGTTTTAAATAATGCATAAGTGTATTTTTATTAGTTTTTGAAGCAGATAATAAATGTAATTTTGATTTTGCTCTTGTCATTGCAACATATAAAACACGCATTATTTCAAATTGAGATTTTTTATTATTAATTGCATCTATATGATTATAAATTTTATTATACTTTTCTTCTTTATTACTTTTGATTGGACTAATAATAAATTCATTATTAAGCCTTTTTGAAAAGGCAATAATATTTTTATCATTAGGTTTTGTTGCTTTGTGGAGGTTTGGAAGAATTACATTGTCAAACTCTAAACCTTTTGCTTCATAAATAGTTAGTATTTTTATTTTTGACTCTAAACTAGGAATGGATTTTTCAGATAGGATATTTTTTAATTGATTGATTGAGAAATCAGTATTTTTTTCTGCGAGCATTAAGGTTTCTATAAATATCTTTTGTATTTTTAATTCTATTTCATTGAGATAACTTTTTATATCTAATCTAGTGCAGATAATTACTAATAATGTTGATAATAACTGTGTGTCTTTTCTAATTAAAATTGGTGTTATTGCTGATAAAAAATAGTTTAATTTTTTGTTATTAAATGAAGATTGTTTCTTTTGTAAGAAATACCAAAAAGGTTCATTTTGATTATTAGAAACTAATAATAATTCTTCAAGAGTTAAACCACACCAAGGAGAACGCAAAATAGATAAAAAAGTTATTTTATCATTAGGATTAAGAATAAGTTGAACTAAAAGTAATAAATCTCTTACTAACCAATGCTCTTCTAAAGAGTGTAATTTATTTGTTTCAAAATTAATATTATTTTTATTTAGTGCTTCAATAATTTCAGGAAGATGTGTTCTTGCTCTAACTAAAATCGCACAAGTTTCATTTTTAGGTATTTTTTTAATAATCTCAATTATTTTATGAGCTTGTTTTTCTTCTTCATTAGGATTAAATGGATGAAAAACAACAGCATTATTATCTTTTTTTGTATTTGTAGTTGCACTTTTGGTATAAGAAATCGCACCTAAATTAAGATTATTTTCTTTAGGAAAAATTTTTGAAAAAAATAAATTATTTGCTTCAACAATTGCTTGTGTTGAACGAAAATTTAAATTCAAAGTTAAATATTTGGGTTTGATATTAGCAATACCTTCTTTAGCAATTTTTAAAAATAAACCAACTTCTGCTTGACGAAATCCATAAATAGATTGCATTGGATCACCAACAATAAATAGACTTTTATTCTCATTTTCTTGCCAACCAGAAATAAGTTTTTCTAATAAATTATATTGACTAAAAGAGGTATCTTGAAATTCATCAATCAAAATATGTTGAGTTTTATAATCTAAATATAGAGCTAGATCACTAGGATTATCACTCTCCCCTAAAACATTAAGTGCATTTTGGTGAATTTCAATATAATCTGTTATCCTCTCTTTTTTAAAAATAATTTGTAATTCAGCCAGACAAAGTTTAAGCACTTGGCTAATGTCTTTTAATATTTGCCATTCATTATCTTGATAATTTTTACTAGGTAAATTATCTAATTCAATAAGCAGGTCTTGTAATTTGGTATTTTCTTCAAAATGAGGAAAATCTTTTATAATTTTTTTCCGCCAATCTCCTTTTTGAGTTAATAATTTTTCTTTAATGATTTCCCAAAAATTCAAGTTTTGTTTATGACTATCAACTTCTACTTGTTTGTAAAATTCATTATCAAATAAATATTTAGTTTCTTTTTTTAATAAGTCTAGATGTTTTTTTACAATATTATTTAGTGTATCTTCTAAGTTTTTTCGATTGGTTTTGAATAATTGATTTAACCATTGATCTCGTTTTTCTAACATTAAAACTATTAAATCAATAAAACGCTTAGTACTATTATCTAAGTGCGTTAGCACACTGGTGATTTCATTTGTATAATCAGCATCATCAATTGCTTTAAGCACATTAGTAGCAACTGTTTGATAAATCTCTTTAATACGCCAATTCTCTGCTATGGTGAAATCATTATGATTATTTTGTTGAATAATACTATTTGATAAACTATCTATAGTAATAATATTTAAGCGATTAGGGTTATTAAGAATATTCCAATCTTGTTTTTCAGATTGTTTTAAAACGGCTTGTGCTAAATCATAGGTTGTTTTTTTATGAGGGGTGTTTTTAATATTATCTTGTTTTAATAATAATGAACTAATAACTCGCTCATTTAATTCCATCATTGCTTTTTTTGTAAAAGTCATTAATAAGACTTCTTCAGGATTCTTAGAATGTGCTAATAATTTTAAATAGCGTTGTGTGATTAACTCAGTTTTTCCTGACCCTGCTGGTGCTTGAATAATGAACGATTGTTCAATATCTAAGGCTTCTATTCTTTGAGGACTATCGTCCATTACATATAATCAGGGGCCCTAACACCTAGCAAGTTTAAGCCATTTTTAATAACTTGTTTGGTTGCTTTAATAAGGGATAAACGAGAATGGCGAATATTCTCATCTTCGTCTAAAAAAGTTGAGGCATTATAATAACTATGAAAATCAGTTGCTAATTGTTTTAGGTAATAAGCTAAGGTATGAGGTTCATAATATATTGCTGATTTTTCTATAACCTCACAATAACGATTAAGAGTTTTGATTAATGCTAGTTCCTCTTTTGAGTTTAGTAAAGACAAATCAATCTTTGTAAGTGTAGTTATTAAATCTTTTTCTTGGGCATTTTGAAAAACACGACAGATTCTAGCATGTGCATATTGAATATAAAATACAGGATTATCATTAGTTTGTGATTTTGCTAATTCTAAATCAAAGTCCATATGCTGTTCTGATTTTCTTAAAATATAAAAAAATCGTGTGGCATCATTACCAACTTCTTCTCTTAATTCCCTAAGTGTAACGAACGAACCAGAACGAGTGCTCATTGGCACTTTAACTTTACCACGATATAAAGTTGCGAATTGTACTAATAAAATTTCTAATTTATTTTCATCAAAACCCAATGCTTTAATTGATGCTTTAACTCTAGGGATATAACCGTGATGATCTGCACCCCAAATATTGATGATTTTGTCATAACCACGATTAAATTTTTCATAATGATAAGCAATATCAGAAGCAAAATAAGTATGCTCACCATTATCTCTAATCACAACTCTGTCTTTTTCATCATCATAATCTGTGGTTTTAAACCATATTGCACCATTTTTTTCATATAAAGTATTTTTATCTTTTAAAAGGTTTGTTGTTTTTTTATTAAGTCCATTTTCTGCTAAACTACTTTCAGAAAAATATTGTTCGAATTCAACACCAAATTCATATAAATCATTTTTGATATTGTTTAAAACAAAGTCTAACCCTGTTTCAAAAATAGTTTGATAATCAGATAAACTTAATAATGATTTTGCTTGAGAGATTAAATCATCAATATGTTTTTCTTTATCGCCACCTTCGTAATCATCAGGGGAAACTTTGTTATAAATAATTTGTTTATTAATAACTAAAGTATCACTAAAATTTTGTTTTATCTTATTGGCAATATCAATAATATAACTACCTTTATAACCATTACTTGGGAAATCAATATCAATTCCAAATAACATTAAATATCTTAGCCAAATACTAATAGTAAGAATATCCATCTGACGCCCTGCATCATTAACATAATATTCATTATCAACAACAAAACCAACTTCACGAAGTAAATTGGATAAACTAGCTCCTAATGCTGCACCTCTACCATGCCCAACATGTAAAGGACCAGTTGGATTTGCTGAAACAAATTCTAATAATACTTTTTGCCCATTTCCAATATTAGATTGTCCAAATTTATCCCCTTCTTCTAAGATTTTTTCAATAATAGAATTATTAGCAACTTCATTAATGAAAAAATTAATAAATCCTGCACCAGCAATATTTATTTTTTCTATGGCATTATTGTCTGAGATATTGGCAATTATTTGTTTTGCTAGATTTTGTGGATTGGTTTTTGCTTGCTTGCATAGAACCATGGCAATATTTGTAGCATAATCACCATGTGATTTATCTTTAGTATGTTCTATTTTAATATCGTTTGGTAATTGTGTAATTACCTCTTGGTTTAGTAATTGTTTAAGACTTTCTAAAATTAGAGATTGTATTTTTTCTTTCATAAGGAAAGGATTTTACGCAATACTATCTACATTTATAAGATTTTGAACGCTTTTATTTAAAGACTTAAAAGCTTTGGGTGCTTGAATTTCAATCATTTGTGATAGTATCCATTTTTCATCAGCTTCTGTCATTGCATTTAAAATACCATTAGCAAAATAACGATAGAAAGGCAAACTTGGCTTTTTATTAAAAGCAAATGATGAATAATCTTTAGTTTTATCATTAAATTTTTTTAAAAATTCTTGCCAGTGTTCTTCTTTTTTTGATATTTGATCAAATTTATTTTCGTGATAATATTGAGCTGATTGTTTGACTAACTTTACCATAATTTTTTGTCGCTCGTTATCAGGAATTTTTTGGTAGATAAGTCTATCAGTTGCTTGAATTAGAAAACAAAGATATTCACTAATAATATCAAATAGTTGTTCTTTTTCTATTATAAAACCTTCGTTAATTAAGTCTTCTAATTCGTTTCTAGTAATTCTCCAGCAATTAAATGCCATCGCAGAGCCAATATCATCAGTAGATTTTTTTTTTGATTTATGCCATTTGCTTTTAACACGCATAATTTTTTAATATATTAACAGCAATATTTTTGATATGATCCTAAATCATAAACATCTTTAAAGCCCATTTGTATTAAGTAATTTTTTGCAGTGTTAGATCTAGCACCTGAAACACAATAAAGAATAATACTTTTATTTTTATCTAATAAATTATCAGCAGCCATAATAGATTGTAATGGTAAATTAATGGCATTAGGTAAGGCACCTTGGGAAAATTCTTCAGTTGAACGAACGTCAACTAATTGTGCTGTATTATTTTTAAGCATCTCACAAGCTTTCTCACATGAAAAATCATCATTTAACATAGTATAATCAGTAGAATAAAATTTAAATATTAGAATATTATTATATACCAATGTTAGATATAAAACACTTAAAAAATAACCTTGAATTATGTTCAAAAAAATTACAGAAAAAGAATTTTGATTTTGATAGTGATTTTTTTCTTTCTTTAGAGGTAAAAAGAAAGGAATATCAAGTTAAATTACAAGATTTACAAAATCAAAGAAATATTCAATCAAAGAAAATTGGAGAATTAAAAGCAAACAAAGAAGATGCTACAGAAGTTTTAAAGTTAGTAGCGTCATTGAAGATTGAATTAGAAAAAGTAAAAGTGTTAGAAGAAGGTGTTAAAAAACAATTAGAAGATTTTTTAATGTTAATTCCTAATATCCCAGATGATGATGTTCCAGCAGGAAATAGTGAAGATGATAATGTAGAGATATTAAAATGGGGGAAACCAAAAACTTTTGATTTTTCAGTGAAAGATCATGTGGATTTGGGTGAGCAGTTAGAAGGATTAGATTTTGCAACTGCTGCTAAAATAACATCAGCGAGGTTTAGTGTTATGTCTGGTAATATTGCAAAATTACATCGAGCATTAGTGCAATTTATGCTGGATCAGCATACTAAAAATGGTTATACAGAAGTTTATGTCCCTTATTTAGTAAATGCAGAGTCACTTAAAGGCACAGGTCAATTACCAAAATTTGAAGTTGATTTATTTAAAACTCATTTACACGGAGAAGAAGGGCAAGCGCGTCCTTTGTATTTAATTCCAACTGCTGAAGTGCCAATTACCAATATGGTGCGTGATGAAATTATTGATGAAAAAAAATTACCATTAAAATTTGTCTCACACACACCTTGTTTTCGCTCAGAAGCAGGGGCGTATGGTCGGGATACTAGAGGTTTAATCCGCCAACATCAATTTGAAAAAGTGGAATTAGTGCAAGTTGTTAAAGCAGAAGAAAGTGAAAAAACTTTAGAGGATTTAACGCTAGATGCTGAGGGTATCTTACAAGCATTAGAATTGCCTTATCGTAAAGTTATTTTATGTGGAGGGGATTTGGGGTTTTCTGCTGCAAAAACTTACGACATAGAAGTTTGGTTACCTGCACAAAATACTTATAGAGAAATTTCTTCATGTAGTAATTTTAAAGATTTTCAAGCTCGTAGAATGACAACAAGATTTAAAAATAAACAAACAGGAAAAACAGAATTATTACATACGCTAAATGGCTCTGGTTTAGCAGTTGGGCGAACTTTAATAGCTGTATTAGAAAATTATCAAAATGCTGATGGCTCAATAACTGTTCCTAAAGTCTTACAAAATTATATGGGTGGTTTAGAGGTTATTGTTTAGCAATTTTTTTTATTATTCTTTTTTAAAGAAATTTTCAAGTAATAAAAATTTGCTGATTAAAATAAACCTATATGCTAACTTATGCACTTTCTTTTTTATTAGGGATTGTTTTATTCTCAACTAAAACAACTTTATTTTGGGCTATATCTGAAATTTCAATACTGATTTTTTTGCTGATTATTGGCTTATGGAAAAGAAAAAACAAATTGATTTTTTATTCAATTATTGCTTTTATATTTGGTTGGTTTTGGATGGGACTAAACTCTTATTTAGTCCTTGGGAATAAAGTAGATAACAACTATTTTAATAAAGAAATTTTGATTGAAGGGGTTGTTGTTAATTTACCTAAAAAACAAAGTTATAAAAGTAGTTTTAATTTTAAAGTTGAAAAACCTTTCCAAGCAAAAATTAAACTTTCTTGGTATCAAAAAAATCATTTAAAAGCAGGGGATAGATGGCAATTATTAGTTAAATTAAAACAAAATAATGGTTTTCAAAATCCTGCTGGTTTTGATTATGAAAAATGGTTATTTTCACAAAAAATCAACGCTACAGGTTATGTTAAAAAATCAGTAAAAAACCAATTTATCAACTCAACTTATTCATTAAATACTTGGCGAGGGAAAATTAGAGAAAAAGTATTAAATAACATTAAAGACTTAAAATATTCAGGGGTATTGTTGGCTTTAATATTAGGTGATAGAAGTTATATAAATAGTAGAGATTGGCAAATATTTACACAAACTAATACTTCACATCTCACTGTTATCTCAGGATTACATATTGGGTTGATTGCAGGATTGATTTTTTTCTTATTTAGACTTTTTTATTCATTTTGTCATCGTTGTTGTTTGAAAATACCAGCACAAGTATTTTCAAGTTTTTGGGCAATTGTTTTTGCTTTTATTTATGCACTATTAGCAGATTTTTCTGTGCCAACACAAAGAGCTTTTGTAATGGTTTTAGTGTTTTTCTCATCATATTTATTACGGCGGTTTGATAGTCGTTGGCGTTTGTATTCTATGGCGTTAATTATTGTTTTATTGATTGACCCATTGAGTGTTTTAACAGTAGGTTTTTGGTTGTCGTTTGGTATTGTATTTGCTATTATCTATGGACTACATTTAACAAAAAATAAAAATTGGTTATTTAGAGTATTTTTTGTGCAATTTTTTATTTCTTTAGTGAGTATTCCTTTATTATTATTTTTCTTTCAATCTATTTCTTTGAGCTCACCGATTGCAAACTTAATTGCTGTGCCTATTGTGAGTGTTATTGTATTACCGTTAGTTTTATTAGCATCATTATTATTGTTTTTAGGTGGAGATTTTTTAGCAACAATATTATTCAAATTTAGTAATGATGTTTTAGCGAATTTAATGTTATTTTTAGAATTTTTACAAGGATTGGATTTTAATATTATTAGTTTTCCTCAAGTTAGTTTATTAGAATCAATATTGTTGATGATAGCTTTACTGGTTTTGTTTTTGCCCAGAGGATTGAAAGTGAGGCGTTTTGGATTTATTATTTTAATAATTATTATTTTTAATTTAAATAATACTATCTCACAAAAAAATCTTAAAGTTGTTGTTTTAGATGTAGGACAAAGTTTAGCAATAATTGTTGAAATTAATAATAAAACACTTGTGTTTGATACTGGTTTTTCTTCAAGATCAGGATTTAATATTGCAGATAGTGTTATTCTTCCATATTTACAATCACAAAATATTAAGAAAATAGATAAATTAGTGATTAGCCATTTAGATAATGATCATTTTGGTGGTTTTCAATTTTTAAAAAAACAATTATCAATTGATGAGGTTTTAACTTCAGAACCACAATTTATACCAGACTCTAAATTATGTGTATCAGGTGATAATTGGGATTGGGATAAAATTCATTTTGAATTTTTACATCCTAATAAAAATAGTATTTTTAAAAGGAATAATAAAGCTTGTGTTTTAAAAATTAGTAATTCAAGACATAGTATTTTATTAACCTCTGATATTGAAAAAAAAGCAGAAAGTGAATTATTAACTAAAGATTTATCATCAACTATTTTATTAGTACCACATCATGGGAGTTTAACTTCATCAAGTATGGATTTTGTTAAGGCAGTTTCTCCAAGTATTGCGATAGTTTCAACAGGATTTAATAATCGTTTTTCATTTCCTAAACAAGAAGTTTTTAGGCGTTATCAAAGTCAAAACATTCAGTTTTTTGATACTAAATGTAGTGGTGCAATTGAAATTAATTTTACTGATGAAATAAAAATCAAAGAATATCGTTTTGAAAATCAAAAATATTGGACACGCACATCATGTTAATTTTTTTTAAATAGTCCTAGCGACTATATCACAACCTGCATCAAAAACTAATTGTTGATTATGTGGTGTAATCCCACCAATTGCAACAATAGGGATATTAAGTTGTTGTTTAGCAAGTGTAATAATTTTTAATGAACATTTAGTGGCGTTGGGTTTGGTTTTTGATTCAAAAACACGCCCAAATGCAACATAATTAGCAGAGTTTTTTTGTGCTTCAATTGCAAGGCTAATATTGTTATGACAAGTAATACCGATAATTTTATTATTGCCTAACATTTTTCTAGCAGTTTTTATGTTTAAATCAGATTGTCCTAAATGAACACCATCAGCATTGATCTTAATAGCAAGGTTAACATCATCATTTATGATAAATTTAGTCTTGTATTTTTTGCAGAGCTTTTGCAGTGTTGTTGCTTCTGTTAATTTTGTGTTAATGTTAGTATTCTTACGACGATATTGTAAAAAATATATTTCTGATTGTAGAAGTTTTTCAATACGACTAAAATTAGGACTTTTATCAGGGGTTATCGCATAAATTTTGCACATAATTTTAGAAAATTTAAAAAAATTCAAATGGGTGATATTAATAATTATGCTCATTATAATCTTAGTATTTTCTAAATTTAATACAAATGAAGAACAACAATATATTGATATTAAAAAACCAGTGGTTGTTGATATAAATAGTTATGTTGAAAAGATTGTTGGATTTAACTTTTTTTCTTGGAAACAAGATAAATTAAAATTTAAGTTAACAGGTGCGGTATTTTATAGTTTTGATTCACAACCTAATTTTATTAAAAGACCAGTTATTGTTTCTTATGTCAAAGAAAAAAAACAATGGCAAATTAATGCAAAAGAAGCATATCAATATAAAAATAATAAAATTAAATTTGTTAAAAAAGTGATTGTAAAATCACTGGTTAAAAGTCAAATAATTAAAACAGAAGAATTAGTATTTGATAATAAAACACAAATTGTAAGTTCAGATAAAAAAGTTATTTTTAATTCTGATAATTTATCGGTTGTTGCTAATAATATACAACTAAATTTAACAAAACAAATCATTCAATTATCAAAAGGGGTTAGGGCGAAATATGAATAAATTAGTTATTTTATTTTTTTTATTTATTACAAATGTTTATGGATTTATTGCAGATAGTAAAAAACCAATTAATGTAATAGCAAAAGAAGTATTTATTGATCAAAAAAATGGTTTTAGTACTTATACAGGTGATGTTGTTGTTAAGCAAGGTAGTGTCATATTAAAAGCAGCAACTATTAGAATTTATCATCCTAATAAACATCCTAAAAATATGGTTGCTATTGGTAGTGAAAAAAAACCTGCTTATTATTATCAAGTTAATAAGAAAAAAGAGATTATTGCAAAAGCTTTAAGAATGGATTATAAAATTAAAAATCAATTTTTGAAATTAGAGGGAAATGCAAAACTTCGACAAGGGAATGATACTTTTGATGGACATATTTTGTTTTATGATATTAAATTAGATAAAGTAAAAGCTAAAGGTAAGAGCAAAACAAAAGATGGTAAGAAAGGTAGAATTAAATTTACAATTCAATTGTAAAAAAACTTATGGAAAAACATTTATTAGTAGCAAAAAATATTAACAAATCTTATAACGGGCGTTTAATTGTAAAAGATGTTTCATTTTATGTTCAAAGTGGTGAGGTTGTGAGCTTATTAGGACCTAATGGTGCAGGTAAAACCACTTGTTTTTATATGATGATGGGCTTGGTGCAAAGTGATAGTGGTTTAGTTTATTTTGATAAAGAAAATATTACAACATTACCGATGTACAAGAGAGCAAGAATGGGAATTGGTTATTTACCACAAGAGGCATCTATTTTTAGGAAATTAACTGTTGAAGATAATATTTTGGCTATCTTACAAACTTTCAAAGAATGGACAGAAGATGAACAATTACATCGTTTAGAAGAATTATTAAAAGAATTAAATATCGGCCATATCCGATATATTAATGGAATAAGTTTATCAGGCGGAGAGAGAAGACGCGTTGAAATCGCTAGAGCATTAGCAATGAACCCTAAGTTTATTTTATTAGATGAACCTTTTGCAGGTGTTGATCCTATATCAGTTGGTGATATCCAAGAAATTATTTTTTATTTAAGAGAAAAAGGTATTGGTGTTTTAATTACAGATCATAATGTGCGAGAAACATTAGATACTTGCGATCATTCTTATGTTTTACATGATGGTGTTATTATTGCTGAAGGTGATAGAGATAAAGTATTAGCTGATAAAACAGTTCAAAGAGTATATTTGGGTGATAACTTTATTCAATTTTGAATTGAGATATTTTCATATATGAAACAGTTTAATGATTTTTTAACATTAGGGATTGAAACCTCTTGTGATGAAACTGGTATTGGTATTTTTAGTGAAAATAAAGGTTTGATAGCACATCATTTATATTCACAGATAGAAATGCATAAAATCTATGGTGGTGTCGTTCCTGAGTTGGCATCAAGGGATCATATTAAAAGAGTCGTTGGTTTAATCCAACAATCTTTAAATCAAGTTAATTTAAAACTATCTGATATTAACGGTATTGCTTATACTGCAGGACCAGGATTAGCAGGTGCGTTATTGGTTGGTAGTTCTATCGCTAGAAGTTTAGCTTGGGGACTTGATATTCCAGCATTGGCAATACATCATATGGAGGGGCATTTATTAGCTCCTTTTTTAGAAGACAAAAAACCTAAGTTTCCTTTTTTATCTTTATTGGTTTCTGGTGGGCATTCAATGTTAATTAAAGTTCAGAAATTTGGTAAGTATGAAATATTGGGAGAAAGTGTTGATGATGCTGTGGGTGAAGCATTTGATAAAACAGCAAAGATTTTGGGGTTAGGATACCCAGGTGGAGTAGTTTTAGAGCAATTAGCAAAAAAAGGTGATAAATCTAAGTTTGAATTTCCTAGACCTATGGCAAAAAAAGCAGGATTGAATTTTAGTTTTAGTGGTTTAAAAACTTATGCAAAAAATACTTTTTATGATAATCCTAATAATAAAGCAGATGTTGCTTGTGCTTTTCAAGAGGCAGCATTAGATTCTTTAGTAATTAAATGTAAAAAGGCTTTAAAACAAACAGGATTAAAGACTTTAGTTATTGCAGGAGGTGTTAGCGCTAATCAAAGGCTAAGAAAAAAATGTCAAAATTTAGATGTTGAATTATTTTTTCCAAGATTAGAATTTTGCACAGATAATGGTGCAATGATTGCTTATGCAGGACATCAACGATTGATTAAAGGGCAAAAAGATGATACTTTAGAAATCAATATCAAACCAAAATGGAATTTAGAGAGTTTAACTAAAGTATGAATAATTTATCTTCAATTAGAACAAGATCTTCAAACGGTATTGAAGCACCAGAAGTGGTTGTTGAAATTCATTTATCAAATGGGTTGCCAAATTTTTCAATTGTTGGACTACCAGAAACAGCCGTTAAAGAAAGCAAAGATAGAGTTAGAAGTGCATTATTAAATTCTGGTTTTGAATTTTTTCGTAAGCGAATTACTGTTAGTTTAGCACCTGCTAATCTCCCTAAAAGTGGTGGTAGATATGATTTACCAATTGCCTTAGGTATTTTAGTTGCTTCTGGACAAATACAGCCTGCTGTGAATTTAGATGATTTTGAATTTTATGGTGAGTTGTCTTTGACAGGAGAGTTAAGACAAACAGATGGTTTATTACCAGCACTAATTCAAGCTAATCAACATAATAAAATTATTGTTATTCCTTCTGCAAATGCTGATTTAAGTATTTATTTAGAAGGTGCAAATGTTTTTATAGCAAATAGTTTGTTAGAGGTTGTAGCATTATTGGTAGGTAAGAAAGAAATAGAAAAGATAGAAAAAATTACTACTAAAACTTTAGAATACACAAAAGATTTCAATCAAGTTAAAGGACAATATCAGGCAAAAAGAGCAATGGAAATTGCAGCTGCAGGTGGGCATAATTTATTGTTAATAGGTGTGCCAGGATCAGGAAAGACAATGCTTTCTGAGCGTATTCCTAGTATTTTGCCACCATTAAGCAAACAACAGGCTTTAGAAAAAGCCAGTGTTTTTTCAATTGCTAATCAATATTTAGACCCAGAGTCTTGGCAACAAAGGAGTTTTATTGCACCACATCATAGTGCTTCAGCTGTTTCTTTGGTTGGTGGTGGTGCTAATCCCAAACCAGGTGCAATTTCATTAGCACATCATGGGGTGTTGTTTTTAGACGAGTTGCCTGAATTTCCTAGAAATGTATTAGAGACTTTAAGACAACCTTTAGAAACTAAAGAAGTTTATTTATCCAGAGCGGCTAATCAAGTTAAATACCCTGCAAACTTTCAATTAATTGCTGCAATGAATCCTTGTCCTTGTGGATATTTAGGTGAAAAGAGTGGGCGTTGTAATTGTTCAGAAGAGCAAATTAGTCGTTATCGCAGTAAAATTTCAGGACCTTTATTAGATAGAATAGATATGTTGCTTGAAGTCCAAGCATTACCAAAAGAAAAACTATTAGGTAATGATGAAAAAGTAGAATCCAGTGAAGTAATTCGTCAAAGAGTTTTACAGGCTGTTAATCGACAAAATATAAGACAAGGAAAATATAATCAAGCCTTAAGTAGTGATGAAATAGAAAAAATGATTATTTTATGTGATACTGATAAACAATTATTAGAAACAGCAATTGATAAATTAAAGCTTTCAGCACGAGCATATTTTAAAATTTTACGCCTAGCAAGAACAATTGCTGATTTATCTAATAATGAAAATATTCTAAAAACACATTTAGTAGAAGCGATAAGTTATCGTCGTGCGTTATAATAGTATTATGAATTCTAGATCATTTACATTATCAGCAGACAAAAGATTAAATATTATTAAATTGCAAATTGGTGTTGCAGAAACGCTATCCTCAGGCGAAATGCCAAAAAAAGAAGATGTTAAAGTTTTTTGGGCAGTGTGGGATAGTGGAGCAACAAAATCTTGTATTTCTCAGGTAGTTGTAGATACTTTAGGTTTAGAACCTGTTAATCGTGTTAATGTGCATACAGGCGCTGGTATTGAACAAAAAGATGAATTTATTGTTGATATGTTTCTGCCAAACAATATTCGTTTTACACCGATTAGAGCAACACAAATTAATGCAAATACTCATATTGGGTTTGATTGTGTTATTGGTATGGATATTATCTCTCAAGGAGATATGAGTTTATCTAATGTAGAAGGTAAGACATTATTTTCATTTAGAGTTCCGTCAATAGGTGGGGTGGATTTTGTTAAGGAGCATAATAAAAATCTACAAAATAAAAAGAAACCACAAAAAGTTAAGGTGGTGACAGCAAATCGTAATAAGATGTGCCATTGCGGTAGTGGTAAAAAATTTAAAAACTGTTGTGCTACTTGATTTATGCCTTGGTTTTTAACAGTTTTATTTTCTTTAATCATTGTAATTATTCATTTATGGATTGCGCCTATTATTCCTTTAGGTGTTGATGAAGCGCATTATGCACTTTATGGAAAACATCTTGCTTTAAGTTATTTTGATCATCCTCCTATGGTAGGTTGGCTTCAAGCTATTGTTGTTTATTTTTCAAACACTGAATTAGCATTGAGGATAATTCCCACTGGACTTTTCTTTTTCGTGGGATTAACTTTACATTCTCTAACTAAACAACTATATCCTAATAATTCAAAATACGCACCTTTTATAGCAGTATTATTGTTATATAGCAGTGTTTTAGTGCATTTAGTATCATTTTCTATGATTCCAGAAGTGCCATTATTATTATTTGGTTTATTAGTAATAAAATTAACACATCATATCGCCAAGAAAAACCAACTAAAACATTGGGTATTGTTAGGGATGGTGCTTGGGTTATCAGCATTAAGTAAATATACAGCGATTGTTTTAGTTGTACCAATTGTTATTTTATTGCTAAAAAAAATACTAGATATTAGATTTTATTTAATGGTTTTGCTTGCAGGGTTGTTAGTCTTGCCGATTATAATTTGGAATTATCAACACGATTGGATTTCTTTTTTATATCAAATTAACCACGGCATAGAGGCAAAAAGCTGGGATATTAGTTTGTTTTTAAAATCACAATTAATACAATTAGTTGTATTCTCACCAATTATTTTTATTACTGGGTTAATGGCGAGTTTCTGGGCAATTAAAAATAAACAATATCGTTGGATATTAGTTTGGTTTTTCCCTCAGTTTTTATTTTTTGCATGGGCAAGTGGAACAAATGATGCACTACCACATTGGACAATGTTAGTTTGGACTTCAATCCTACCTCTCGTTGCTATTTATTTACCCCAGTTATGGCAGAAGAAAAGTGGCAAAATTTTTATCATTCTTTCAAGTATTTATTCTTTAATAACTATCGTTATTTTTTATTTTTTATTGTTAGACAAAATACCAATAAATTTTACAACTCATCCTATGAAAGACTTAATAGGTTGGGATAAAGCAGCAAAACAAGGGGATAAATTATTAACACAACTAAAAAAACAATATAAAAAACCAAATGCTAATTTATTAGTTAATAATTGGAGTGAAGCAAGTAGAATTGCTTGGTATGCTTATCCTACCCCTGTTGTTGTGTTAGATAATCGTTTTGATCAATTTGATATATGGTATGGAGGCTTAGAAAGAAGTGGATTATTGATTACAACCAAGAAAAATAATAGTTGTCAGTTAATTGATAAAATGAATGCTTTTAGTCCTGTGCAAAAACAAATAGTGAATATTTTTTATTTTTATTGGTGTGATGTAGAGAATGCAAATAAATAAAATAGATATTTTTTTATTACCAATAATAATGTTAATACTAGCATTATGGGTTTGGTTTGATGGCTCTAATACTAGCACTTTTATTTATATTAATACTTTATCTTTTCTTGCGAATAAATCTTTATGGGCTAATATTACTATTTTTGGTGATGCATTGGTTTTATTAAGTTTATTGGCTTTATTAGTTAGATATAAACCTAGATGGGTGCTTGCAGGATTGATAGCAGCGATTATTTCAGGGATTATTATTCAGTTGATGAAATATGGATTTGATATTGATAGACCAACGGCAATTTTAGAAAATACTAAATTATTTTTAGTTGGAAACCCACCTAGTCATAGATCTTTTCCCTCAGGGCATACAGCATCAATATTTGTATTTATTAGTATTATTTTCTTAAGTATTAGAAGTAAGATACTTGCAGTTTTTGCATTATGTCTAGCAATATTAGTTGGGCTTTCGAGAATTATGGTTGCAGCACATTGGCCCATAGATTTATTGGTAGGGGCGAGTATTGGTTGGATTTGTGGATTTTTAGGAATTTATTTTAGTAAAAAAATAGAGCAGATAAACAAAACACTTTTAATTTTTATGAATTTATTTATTTTATTAGCAAGTGTTTTGTTATTCTTTCATAAAACTGGCTATGAAGATGCATTTATAACACAAATGATAATCGCTAGTAGTATGAGTGGTTTGTCTTTATGGAATCTTTATGCTTTTAGAAAATAATCTTCAAAGTTTTCCCAATTATCAATATTAGCAGTGTAATTATTACCAGTATGTATTTTCCAAGAACCATTTTGGGCTAATTGCACAATACCACAGAATAATTCTAAAGTTCCATTTTTAAATATTCCCTTAATTTCACGACTTAAAGTACCACTAATATTTACGCCTTTGTTATTTTGACAATAGCTATAAAGTGTTTCTGCTTTTTCTTTGGCATCAGATGCAGTCCAACCACTTTTAGTATCAAAAATACCGATTTTGTCGCTTTGTCTAATAATAAAATCTGGATAAAAAACACTTGATATTTTATCTTTGTTTTTATATTCAATACCCAAAGCTTCTCTACCACTATCAGCATTTTTATACCACCAATCTATATTGTTTTGTTTTTCTAAAAAATGAATAAATTTTTCTTCAAGTTCTGATTTAGTTGTAATATAACTTTTATCTAAAACATATCTTTTTAAGTCTTCCATTTCATTATTACTACTATAAAAATACTCAGGCAGAATACTAAACATTATATCTTGTCTTTTTTTATCATTTTTTTGAGAAACTTCAGTATCCCTAATAGGTTTGTATTCTTTAAGTGCTTTTTCAATAACAATTTTTAAAACACTACTATCACCTTTTAATAAATCATTACAGACAACTTCATAAACTGGAGAATCTAATTGTAAAAAAGGCCTAAGCCAAGTGTTGATTGCTGATTTTAATTTTCCAAAGGAACGAGCAACATTACCAAATTTAGAAGAATCTTCTTGATTAACTATCTCTTTTTGTAATAACAAATCATATAATTTTTTTATATCATTTATTGATGTTTGATGACTTAATTCATCAGCATTCTTTAATTTATTAACAAAATCATCAAAAACCTCAATATCAGCATCAATAATTAGTTGATTGGTTATTGTTGTTTTTTCAATATCAAAGCCTTTATTTTTTAATTTTGATAGGGCTGTTTGTGTTAAGTCATTAGCAATATCAAAATATTCATTAGCAACTTTTATAAAAGTTTTTTGAAAACTAGCACTTAAATCGTTATAGTCAGTTCTTGATAAAAATACTGAAGGTAGAGCAATATTATTTATGCCTGATTTTATTTTTGCAGAATATATTTTTTCTGAATTATCACCATCTTTATTGATAACATCAGAAACTTCTTGTTTTTCATAAGAGGTATAACAATAACTATGATTAAGTTCATAATTTTGATAATGTTTTGCCTCAGGCATTCTTAAAATTCTACCTAAAACTTGTGTTTGAAAAACTGGGTTTTTCATTTCCCTAAAAGAAACTAAAATCTGTGCTCTAGGGCAATCACAACCCGTAGCAATCGCCTGTTTGAATATCAATACCTTAACAACTGAATTGTTTTGAACAATATCAATTAAATTTTCTTTTTTCTCAGAGAGCCATATTGCCATTTCATCTTCTGCAATTTTATTTTTTAGATAATCTTTACAAAATTCTAGTTTATTTTGTCCTTCGATTGCTGTTGTTGTTTTTTCATCATTAGGCAATTGCACTAAAATTAAAGGATTTATTTTTAAACCTAATTCTTTATATTGTGTTTTTAAACTTTGTTGTTTTTTTAAAGCTAAATCTAACAATAAACTATCTAAATCTTGGTTTGTATCTAATGCTTTAACTTCTTCTTTAGGCATTATTTTTATACTTTCTTTTATCAACTCTTCTTTAATAACTTCTTCTCTTTCAACTTCTACAAAACCTGCTTTTTTATGTTTTACTTCACTAATTTTTGGCTCATCTTTTGGTGTTGCTGATATATAAATTGATATTCTAGGATTTATAATATCAATAATTTCTTTTGCTAATTTAGTAGTTAAATTAAGATGTGATTCATCAACAATTAAGACGAGCTCTCTATTATCATTATGAGTATTTTCCATAAAATCGTCAAAACTAATACTACTTTCGCCAGTTATTCTTAATTTACGATTTTGTTTAGAATTTGAAATAATTTTTTCCCAATTCACAAAAAATATTTCATTCTTTTTTAATTTAGTTTCATTAAGATTATTTTCATCTAAACATTTTGTCCAAGGTAGCCCTATATTGTAATAATTTTCTAATTTTTTCTTAGATTGTTGGGCTAAATCTCCTTTTGAAATCCACACAAAACATTTATCAGGATCAAAACTTGCCTCACCACTAACTCGGTGCAAGAATTCCGCCATCATTATGGTTTTTCCACTCCCTGTTGGAGATTTAAAAACTAAAGGAATATTTTTATTACCTGCTTTCCAAAGCTCATAAAAAGTTTGTTGTAATTTACCAATTGCATTATTTTGAAAATTTTTAAGTTGCATTAGATGACTCCTAAATTTTTATAGATTTCTAAAATAGGCTCTGGAATATCAGCAACAATAATATTTTTATGTTCTTCAAATTCGTTACTATATTCGCCTTTAACCCACGAAAAAATATACAATTTAATTGGTTTATTTTGTGTTGTTAGATAATCAATCAACTCATCTAATTGACTAATATTTTCACTAAAATAAATTGCTGTTATTTTTTTACTTGATGAGAAAACTTGATAAAATTTTTCTTTTTTAACTTCATTAAAAGTATTTTCTTTTAGTGCCAACATAGTGCTAACTTCATAAGTTAGTTGCCTTTTATCTTCATCAGTTGGTTTTTTTGTAGATTGTTTTTTTACAAAATCTGTTTTTAGATATTTTAATTCTCCTCCTAAAGCTTCAATTTTTGCTCCTTTTGGGGTCGTATAACCTTGCATAACTTTACTAATTCGCTGATAAGTTATATCTTCGCAAATGTTATTTTCATTATTAGTGCAAAGGATAAATTGCCTATTGCCGTTATCTTGTTTATTAAGTTCTAAAACTGCGTGGGCTGTTGTGCCACTGCCTGCGAAAAAATCTAAAACAATAAAATCTTTTTTAAAAGAGTTGTTAAAACGATTAAAAGATAACGACAAAAGATAGTTAATTAAACTTTTGGGCTTTGGAT
>FPHJ01000065.1_pt1 | contig 34114 bp, 33 predicted proteins | sample 1057411 | NCBI WGS metagenome assembly FPHJ01 (sample SAMEA4473313, study PRJEB15554) | hydrothermal vent metagenome | biome: marine basaltic hydrothermal vent biome; feature: marine hydrothermal vent; material: water | place: Pacific Ocean | collected 2011-06-14/2011-07-23 | depth 1199 m
AGGGATTATTTCGGAATGGTAATGGTTTCGCTTAAAAACTTTCCTGTAACAGAGTTAGGTGCTAAACAAATATCTTCAGGTGTGCCACAAGCAACAATCTCCCCACCACCATCACCACCATTAGGGCCCAAATCCACAACCCAATCTGCTGTTTTAATCACATCTAAATTATGCTCAATAACAACAACTGTATTTCCTCTATCTCTTAATTGCTGAATGACTTCTAATAATTTTGCAATATCGTGAAAATGTAATCCTGTTGTTGGCTCATCTAAAATATAAAGTGTATGTCCTGTATCTGATTTTGAAAGCTCTTTTGCTAGTTTTATTCTTTGTGCCTCTCCTCCTGATAAAGTCACAGCATTCTGACCCAAAGAAATATACGACAAACCAACTTGCATTAAAGTTTGTAATTTTTTATGAATACTAGGTATCGCCTCAAAAAAATCATTTGCCTCAGCGATTGTCATATCTAAAACTTGTGCGATATTTTTATTTTTATAAGTAATTTCTAAAGACTCTCTATTATATCTATCGCCATGACAAACATCACAAGGGACAAACATATCAGCTAAAAAATGCATTTCTACTTTGATTAGACCATCGCCCTTACAAGCCTCACAACGCCCACCTTTGACATTAAAACTAAACCTACCTGCTTTATAACCTCTTGTTCTTGCTTCAATACTTTGAGCAAATAATTCACGAATTAAAGTAAAAATTCCCGTATAAGTTGCTGGATTTGAGCGAGGTGTCCTACCAATTGGGCTTTGATTAATATTTATAACTTTATCTAAAAAATTCATTCCCTCTACTTTTTCATAAGGTGAATGTGCTTGTTGTGCTCGGTTTAATTCATTAGCAGTAATAGGATATAAAGTTCTATTTATCAAAGTTGATTTTCCAGATCCTGAAACACCAGTAATACAAGTCAAACATCCTATGGGCAATTCTAAAGTGATATTTTTTAAGTTATTACCTGTTGCACCAATTAGCCTAAACCAATCTTTCGCTTTTAAACGAGTTTCTGGCACGGCGATTTTCTTACGCCCACTCAAATAATCTCCAGTAATAGAATTTTTATTATTTTTAATTTCTTCAGGTGTTCCAATAGCAATAACCTCACCTCCATGAATTCCTGCACCTGCACCAATATCAACTACAAAATCAGCTTGAAGAATTGCATCTTCATCGTGTTCAACAACAATAACGGTATTACCCAAATCACGCAAATAAGTTAGCGTGTCTAATAATTTTTGATTATCTCGTTGATGTAATCCAATAGAAGGCTCATCTAAAACATATAACACACCCATAAGCCCTGCACCAATCTGACTAGCAAGACGAATTCTTTGAGCCTCGCCTCCTGATAGCGTTGAAGCACAACGATTTAAACTTAAATATTCCAAACCGACATTTAGTAAAAATTGTAAGCGTTGAATAATCTCTTTTAAAATTTTGTCCGCAATCTGTTGTTTCTTACCTTCAAACTTTAAATTTTTCCAAAAACTAAAACACTCTGCAATGGATAATTCTGTGATATCACTAATACTTCTACCATCAATTAATACATTTAATGCTTGAGGGTTTAAACGCTGTCCATTACAACTAGGGCATTGTTGTTGTTCAATATATCGTTTTAATTCCTCACGCACAGAATTAATTTCACTCTCTTCATAACGGCGTTGCATATATTTAATAACACCTTCAAATGGTCTTTTTTTCTTTTTTCTAGCAAATCTGTTTTTTAATTTAGAAAAATCAATTACTTCTTTACCACTACCAAAAAGCACAATATCTTGAAACTTCTTATCTAACTCTTCAAAAGGGGTATCAATATCAAAATCATAATGATTAGCAACTAAAAATAAAATTTGATAAAAATAAGCATGGGTTGTGCCCCAATTTGGAATCGCCCCATCAGCAAGGCTTAATTCAGGATTAGCAACAACTTTTTTTGGATTAAAAACTTCTTTCTTGCCCAAACCATCACAAGACGAACAAGCGCCAATAATATTATTAAAAGAAAATAATCTTGGCTCTAATTCTTGTAATGAATAATCACATTTTGTGCAGGAAAATTTTGAAGAAAAAGTAATCTCCTCAAAACTATCTTCAGCCATTGGCGCTAGAATAGCAAGTCCATTGGTCAGGTTTAGGGCAGTTTCTAAAGATTCTGCTAGGCGTATTTTAATATCTTCTCTTATTTTTAATCTATCAACAACAACTTCGATATTATGATTAGTCTTTGCATCTATTTCTTCAAGGCTATCTATATATTCAACAATGCCATCAACTCTTACTCTTAAAAAACCTTGTGCTGATAACTCGTATAATAATTTTTTATGCTCACCTTTACGATTACGAATAATTGGTGCTAATATCATAATCTTCTCACCTTCAGGTAATTTAAGAGTAGCATCAACCATCTCACTAATTGTTTGAGCTTGAAGAGGGATTTTATGTGTAGGACAAATTGGATTACCTACTCTAGCGAATAATAATCTTAAATAATCATAAATCTCTGTAATTGTCCCAACTGTTGATCTAGGATTATGTGATGTTGCCTTTTGCTCGATTGATATTGCTGGAGATAATCCTTCAATTAAATCTACATCTGGTTTTTCCATTAACGATAAAAATTGTCTAGCATAAGCAGATAAAGACTCTACATAACGGCGTTGCCCTTCGGCATAAATAGTATCAAAAGCTAATGAAGATTTTCCAGAACCTGATAATCCAGTAATAACAACTAATTTATTTCTTGGAATATCAACATCAATATTCTTTAGGTTATGAACCCTTGCTCCTCTAATGCTGATATTTTCCATATATATTTTTTAATTGTCCAAAGGGCTCAATTATACTAAAATTCATTTTATTTACTTTTACTTTAACAAAATAATGACTAACCTACCAAACTGCCCAAAATGTAATAGCGAATACACCTATGAAGATGGTAATTTACTTATCTGCCCAGAATGTGCTCACGAATGGAATCCAACAGATACCAAAGAAGATGAAAATGTTATTAAAGATAGTAATGGCAATATTCTAAATGATGGCGATACTATTACAGTTATTAAAGATTTAAAAGTTAAGGGTTCTTCTTTAGTTATTAAAGTTGGCACTAAGGTTAAAAATATTCGTTTGGTTGATGGCGATCATGATATTGACTGCAAAATCACTGGTGTTGGTGCAATGAAACTAAAATCTCAATTTGTCAAAAAAGTTTAATTCTTATAAAAAAACTTATTTTTAAGAATAATTATTTTTTGTTGGATAAATAACTTAATATCAATATTTATTAAATACAAACACGGTAATAAAATCAAAGTTAAAACTGAAGAAAATAACAAACCATAACCTAATGCCATTGCCATTGGTCTGAGTAATGCATCTGTTCCTCCAATGCCATAAACCATTGGTAAAATCCCAGCCAAAGTTGTGAGTGTTGTTAGAACAATTGGTCTAAATCTATTTTTTGTACCAGAAGCAATTGCCATAATAATATCTTCTTTATTCTGCATTAAATTTATGTTTTTATGATTTAGATGGTCCATTAAAACAATAGCCCCATTTACAACAACACCAACTAATGCCAATAAACCCAATATTGCAAAAAAACTTAAAGGCTCTCCGTGTAAGAAAAATGACCAAATAATACCTATTACTCCAAAAGGAATTGCGAATAAAACTAATATCGGTTGTGAATAAGAATTAAACAATACACTTAATAATAAAAACATTGCAAATATTGCTAATATAAAAGCTTTTTTAAAATCTTGCATAGATTTTTTATCATCCTTACTACCACCCTCCACAATCATATGAACTTCAGGAAATTGTTGTTTAATATTAACTTTTTCAAAAATATCTTTAATTGCTTTTGTAGATGTTGTTTGCGTATCGTTAATACTTGCACTAATTAAGATTGATTGATGCCCTTTATAATGATTGTAATCTGGCTCTCCTTCAATATACTTTAATTTTGCAAACTGAGATAATGCTATCATTTTGTTATTTTTATTAGCAATTTCAATTTTTAATATATCATCCTCAGTATTTGTATCACCACCTAAATACACTCTGAAATAAACATCATTATCTCCTTTTCGCATACTTGTCACTTCTACACCATTAAAAGATGCTTTTAGATAAGTAGATATATCTGCATAATTAATATTCAATTGTTCAATCTTCTTATTATCTAATTTGACTTCAATGCGTGGCTTTCCTGACTTGTCATCTCTATCTATATCATAAATACCTGTTATATTTGTCATTGTTTTTATTAATTGGTTTGCTACTTTTTTTAAATCCTCATAAGGGCCAGTTAAATTAATTTCAATATCACTACCTCTAGGTGGCCCAGATCTTTTTATTGAGAAAAAAACTCTTTTAATCCCTTTTATATTTTTTATAGATTGTTTGAGTTTTTTCATAATCTCTTTAGCAGATAATTCTCTCTCACTATTTGGGATTAAAGAGATATCCATATTAGTAATATGTGGAAACTTCCCAGCAATATTGGTAGATAATGATTCTAAATTTTTACCAACAATATTCATAATAATCGGTTCTACTTTTTTGACTATTTTTTCAAATTCTTTTAACGAAGTGCCAACTGCTGTTTCTACCCTAACTGTGATTAGATCAGATGATTTTGCAGGAAATAAAGTAAATCTTAACTGTGTCACTGCAAAAATAATTGAACCAACTAATAAAGCAACAAAAAATCCAGCAACAATATAACGATAATGTAAAAATATTTTTAGGAAGTTCTCAAATTTCAACTCATATTTTTTAAACCAAGTAATTTTTTTTTCATTCTTTTTTATATGAAGAAGATGTGTTGGTAATGCAATAGTCACTTCTAATAAAGACATAGTTAAAGCAAAAATAACCACTAATGGGAATATATAAACAAACTTACCCATTACTCCACCCATCATAAACATAGCTGAGAATGATAAAATAGTTGTTAGCAAACTCGTAATAACCGGCACAATCACTTTTTTAAAACCATTTACTACTGCATTAACATTTCTACCCTCTTCTTCAATATGCGAATGAATACTCTCAGCAATAATAATACTATCATCTACAACCAACCCTAATACTAATATCATTCCAGCTAACGATACCAAATTAATTGTTTCTCCAAACATAACCATAAAAGCAATAGTTCCTAATAAAGCTACTGGCAAACTAAGTGATACCCAAAAAGCTGTTCTAAATGATAGAAAAGTCCCTAACACAATTAAAACTAAGATTAGCCCAGTAATCCCATTATTCATTACAATATTTAATCTATTTTTAACTCGTTTAGAATCATCATTACTATAAAAAACTTCTAGGGTTTTTGCATTTGCTTGTTTGAAAGATTGGACTGTTTTTTTAATTTTATCAACTGTTGTTATGATGTCTGCCTGTTCTTGTTTTTTTACTAATAAACTAAAACTTTTATGTCCATTAACATGCAAAATAGAAGTTTCTTTAACAAGACCATTTTTAATTGTTGCAATATCTTTTACTCTAACAGCAGGACCATCAAATAATGATTTAACAACAATGTTTTCTATATCACTTGCTTTAGCGTATTTGGATAAGACAACAATATTTTTTTCTTGCAAAGAGCTATTATTATCACCTGCTGTATAACGGATATTGTAATCATTTATATGTTTTACTACTTGCGTTAATGAAAGATTATATTTCTTAAGTTTTTCTGGCGAAATATAAACTTTTACTTCTGTATCTAGATAACTTTTTTGATCTACCTTAGCAACTTCTTCTATTCTTTCTAGAGTTTTTTCTAAATTATCACTGACTAATCTCAACTGCTCATAACTGATATGAGTATCTATTAAATTAATTTGTATAATATTTTTAAGTGAGATCTTTATTTCTTGAACTATTGGTAAATCTTTTATTTCACTAGGTAATCCTTGCACACGATTAACTGCATTACGAATATCTCTTTTAACCGCTTCTTTGTCTTTAATATCTGGTTCAATCTCAATATTAATAAAAGAAAAGTTTTCTTTAGAGACAGAAGTATAACTTTTCATACCTGTAATACTTTTTAATTCTTTTTCAATTTTATTAGTGACATTGAGTTCAACATCTTGTGGCGAAGCACCAGGATAAAATGTTTTTATCACTATCTTATCCAAATCTACATTAGGGAATTTATCTCTTTGAATATATTGTAATGATGACAATCCCAATAAAACAACAAAAATAGTAAAAACAATCGCTATTTTTTTTTGTTGGAATAAGAAAGAGAGCATTATTTAATAGTATTAAATCAAAAATTTATATTATGTATCAGATGTATTTTAGTATATTCAGAAAATAATAACCTATTAAATACAAAACATATTAAAAACTCTTTATTTTAAAAAAAATGATATTGTTATAATTTTTACTTTATATTTAAACCAAGCCAACTCATTTGAAAATTCTAATTAGTAATGATGATGGTGTCTTCTCAAAAGGCATACAAACTCTAATAAATACACTTAAAGACTTTGGTGATATTTGGGTGGTTGCACCCAATGAGAATAAATCTGCTGCTTCAAGTTCATTATCAGTTCAAAAAGACATTTATATTAAAGAAATTTCACCTCAAATTTATAGTGTTGCTGGCACCCCTAGTGATTGTGTGCATTTAGCATTAACAGGTATGCTAAATGTTAATTTTGATTTAGTAATAACAGGTATTAATTTTGGTGCAAACTTAGGTGATGATGTTATTTATTCAGGCACAGTAGCAGGTAGTATTGAAGGACGCTTTTTAGGACTCCCTTCTATTGCTATTTCTCTTGCAAGTTGGGAAGGAAAATATTTTAATACTGCAGCAAAAGTAGCTAATATCTTAGTAGGTAATTTAAATAAATCACAATTAAATTCCTCTACTATACTAAATGTTAATGTCCCTGATATTCCTTTTGAAGACTTACAAGGATTTGAAGTCACCTCATTAGGATCAAGACATCCTTCAGAAAAATCAATAAAAATAAGTGAAAATATTTATAGAATCGGTGCTAATGGTGCCGAAGATAACAATAGCATAGGTACTGACTTTTATGCAATAAAAGAAAATAAAGTATCTATTACGCCATTACAAATTGATTTAACTAAAAATAATGAAATTAATACATTAAAGTCTTGGATAAATACATTCTAACTAATTAAGACTTCTGTACCAACATCAACTTTATCAAAAAGCTCAATAATATCTTTATTATTCATTCTAATACAGCCGTGTGATAAAGGAACTCCAACTTTATCAGGTGTGCCATGAATATAAATATATCGGTTTTTACTATTTCTATTCGCAACCTCACAACCTTCAAGCCATAGAATTCTTGTTAAAATCCAATCACGGTTTGGATATTTATCTTCTAAAGTTGGATTATAAATCTCACCAGTTTTTTTTCTCCCGACAAATACCGTATTAATTAAAGCACCATCCCCAATTTTCTCAATAATTTTATGTTTCCCTCTTGGGGTGCAAAAAGAATTTTCTATTTCGCCTAAACCATTTTTTGCTGAACTAATCAAAAATGATTTACCACAGAAAAATAAGGTTTGTTTTGTAATATCAATATTTATAATATCAGGATTCATATAATTATTTTAACGCCTAATGGATCAATTCAGTTGCCCTTATGCCCATATTATCCAAAGTTCGCGTTGTCATTGCGAGTTTTCTATTCGTAGTTGTATTGCCGAAAAAGAATTTAATGTATGTCTTAACTCTAATGCAAGTAAAAATTGTAATAAATTATATTTAATTTTAAAAGATAACTCAAAATTTATTATTCATAATCATACAAATCAAAGTCTATCAGTTAGCCAAAAAAATAAAATTAAAATGGGTGGATTATTAGCACTACAAGAGTTCTATCAAGAAGGTGATTTGAATAATATTTATCAATTAGTGCAAATTATTAACACTAAATCAAAACAATTTACTAATCTACCACTTGATAATGTCATTACTAAAATAGCAAATTTTAAATTTAGGATGTGATAATTTCTTTTAGTAAATTAATAGAAACCTTTTTAAGTTTTCTAATCGCACAAATACTTTCAGCTTTATCCATAATGTTTAATAAATTACCTAAATCTCGTTTTGTCCATTTTAATAAATAATCATAAATATTATCTTCAATATTTAATGATTTTATTTGTGCTTTTCGTTTGAGAATATTTTTTAATTCTTCATCACTATATGAACATAATTCAAAAACATTCGCCCGACTCAATCTTGTTTTAACATCTTTAAACACATAGTCTAATTGTTGTGGCTGACAATCACTACTTAATACAAGTTTTGCTCTATTTTTATTATAAAGTTCAAATAAAGAATATTGTTGTGTTTGGCTTAATCTTTGAATATTATCTAAACATAATAAATCATATTCAAAAAAATTATCCAAGATATTATCATCAAGAGAAGTTTTAAAATCTAAATAAACTGTCGTTAATTTTTTTTTTAGTGCGTATTGTGTGACAGACTGTAAAAGATGTGTTTTCCCCAAAGTCTTTTTAGAATAACAATATACTACTTGAAAATTTAAACTTCTTAATAGCTCATAAATAGTTGCATTTGTTTCTGTTTGTTGCCAATTATCAAATAAAAAATCACAATTTAATTGTATTGGTAATTGCTGTTGCATTTATTTTCTCTCTATTTCTATAAATTTATGTAACCAACACCATGCATAATCAACACCACTTAAAATAGTTGAGGTCATCACAACAACCAAACCTCCCAATATCCAACTTTCTTCAATCATAAATAATTGTGTGATGATTAAAAATAAAACTAAACTAATTTGCAAAAAAGTATTCGCTTTACTTAAATAACTTGGCTCTAATAAATCATTACTTTTTCTCTCTAAAGCATACACAAAACCAACCGAACCTGCCATAATCAAAACATCTCTTAAGACAACAGCTATTAATAACCACCATGGCACTAAAGATATAATGAAAAGTGAAATATAACAACCAACCAATAATATCTTATCTGCTAATGGATCTAAAATAGATCCTAATCTAGATTGATATCCAAAGCGTTTAGCAATCCAACCATCTAATCCATCACTTACTCCTGCAATTAAAATTAACACTAATGCTAATAAATACTGTTGTTTTAATAAGTAGAATACGATTGGTAATGTTAAAATAATACGAGTAATTGTTAAAATGTTTGGTAATTGTGAGAAATTCATAAAATAATCAATATTAACAACAAAAAGATACTTAAAATAAATTAAGTATGAAAATATTCAATTATACGGAATAAATTATGGCATTAGATTATCAATCTGCTGGGGTGAATATTGAAGCAGGAAATAAACTCATTGAGAATATAAAACCCATTGCAAAATCCACAAAACGCTCTGGCGTTATGGCGAGTTTAGGAGGGTTTGGGGCTCTATTTGAACTTCCTCTTAATAAATATAAAAACCCTGTTTTAGTTTCAGGAACTGATGGTGTTGGCACAAAATTAAAACTTGCTGAACAATTAAATAAACATGATACTATTGGTATAGATTTAGTTGCGATGTGTGTTAATGACCTTATTGTCCAAGGTGCGGAACCTTTATTTTTCTTAGATTATTATGCAACTGGTAAGCTTAATATTGACCTTGCAACTTCTGTTATTCAAGGAATTGCTGATGGTTGTAAATTATCTAATTGCGCTTTGATTGGTGGAGAAACTGCTGAAATGCCAGGTATGTATCAAGGTGAAGACTATGACTTAGCTGGATTTTGTGTAGGTATTGTAGAAAAAGAGGATTTAATTGATGGTTCAAAAGTTCAAGAAAATGATGTTATTATCGCCCTTGCTTCATCAGGACCACATTCAAATGGTTTTTCTTTAATTCGTAAAGTTTTAGAAACTAATCAAGCGACAGAATCACAATTACAACAACTTCTAACACCAACTAAAATTTATGTTAAATCTATTTTAGAGCTTTTAAAGAGTATTGAAATAAAAGCTATCTCACATATTACTGGTGGAGGGTTATTAGAAAATATTCCAAGAATTATGCCCCAAACACTAAGTGCTAATATTAATACTAATAGTTGGGAGATACCTGAAATTTTTACTTGGTTGCAAGAAAAAGGTGATATTAAACAAAGTGAAATGTTTAAGGTTTTAAATTGTGGTGTTGGTATGGTGGTTATTGTTGATAAAAACAAAGCTAAAGAAACCATCAATATCCTTAATAATCTAGGTGAGAATGCTTGGGAGATTGGGGAAATTTCTAAAAAACAAACTGAATCTGTTATATTTTGCTAAATATTATTGTTTTAATTTCTGGTAATGGCTCAAATCTCCAAGCGATTATTGATAATTCAAAATCAATAAATGTTAATATTATGGCTGTTATTAGTAATAAAGCTAATGCTTATGGACTACAAAGAGCAAAAAAAGCAAATATCCCTACTATTATTATTGAGCATACGAATTTAAGTCGTGAGGAATTTGATAGAAAATTAGTATTATCTATAAAACAATATAATCCAGATTTAATTGTTCTAGCTGGTTTTATGAGGTTATTAACAAATTATTTTATTGAAAGTTTTCCAAATAAAATTATAAATATCCACCCTTCTCTTTTGCCAAAATTTAAAGGATTAAACACTCATCAAAGAGTTATTGATGCTAAAGAAAAACAACATGGGGCAACAGTTCATTTTGTTAATAGCCAATTAGATGCAGGTAAGATTATCAAACAAACACAAGTTGAAGTTAGAGAAAATGATACAGCAGAATCCCTAGCAAATAGAGTCTTAGAAAAAGAGCATATTTTATTTTCAGAAGTTTTAAAAGATTTTGCAAATGCTAAAAATAATTAGTATTTGTATTATTAACAATAAAAAAGGCAATATTTCTATTGCCTTTTTATTCTAATCTTAATTGATATTTAGTTATCAAACACAACCAGTTGGTTGAGGTAAGCCACCATACTTAGTAATAAACTTCATCGGACCACCTAAATAAATTTTAAATAACTCTTTTTGATCATAACCGCCGTATTTTACAAATTTACGAATAGGTGGCACAGCTGAGTATTCATCATAATAATTTCTTGCTTTTTCAATATGATCTTTTATCTCATCTGTTATAACAAAATTATCTTCTTTTGCCATTTCCATCATTACTTCTTCATTCCATTCTTCTGGATTAATCAAATAACCATTACTTGTTCTTTCTAAAGCCATTTTCATTTCCTTAATTTTTTGAATACATTAATGTTAAAGCATTTTATGCCTTAAAACACTTTATTTTATAAAGGTTAATTACCAGAATAATAAATACTATATTATATTTTTAAGATTATCTAATACTTCTTGTAATTTATTAACATCAGAAGCTCCACCTTGTGCCATATCTTCTCTACCACCTGCTTTTCCTCCTAATTGAGTCGCAACTTGAGAGAGAATTTCTTTAGCATTATAAGTTTTTGTGATAGATTTACTCACACCAGCAACTAATGAGATTTTATCATCATTAACTGAGGCTAAAACTACCACTAATTTATCAGATTTATCTTTTAAGCTATCAACTAAATTTCTTAATTCTTTAGCATTAACTCCATCAACTTTTGTTGCTAAAACCTTAATATCATTAACTTCATCTGCCGAACTTAATAAATCACCACTACTACTTTGTGCAATTTTTTGTTGTAGTTTAGCAAGTTCTTTTTCATTTGTTTTTTGTTGGCAAATTAATTGCTCAATTTTCTTAACAACATCATTATCATTAACTTTAATTACTTTTGCTATTTTTTTAATATCATTATTGATATTGGTCATAAATTGATAGGCTGTAAAACCTGTTATTGCTTCAATTCTTCTAACACCAGCAGCAATTCCACTTTGTTGAATAATTTTAAACAATCCAATATCACCTAACCTTTTAACATGTATTCCTCCACATAACTCAACAGAAAAATCATTCTTACCCATTGTTAATACACGCACAATATTGTCATATTTTTCACCAAACAAAGCCATTGCACCTTTTTTCTTTGCTGATTCAATATCCATTTCTTCCGTATAAACTTTGGTATTGCCCAAAATTTTACGATTAACCATTGTTTCAATTTTTTGTAATAATTCATCTGAAATAGAATCTTCGTATGAAAAATCAAACCTTAGTTTATTCTCATCTACTAATGAGCCTTTTTGCCTAACAGTTTCACCTAAAACTTCTCTGAGTGCTGCATGTAATAAATGTGTTGCAGAATGATTTCTTGCAATGTTTTTGCGTCTATTTTTATTCACAACTGCCTCAATAGTATCACCTATTTTTAAAGACCCTTGTGTAAGTTTTCCGTAATGCTCAATTGCACCTGAAGGTTGTTTTTGTGTATCTGAAACGACAAAAGTTGTTTTATCATTAATCAATTCTCCAGTATCTCCAACCTGACCACCTGCTTCAGCATAAAATACAGTTTTAGACAAAATAACAATAGCATTTTCATTACTATTTATTACATTAACTAATTCTCCATCTCTAATAATAGCAATAACCTCTGTGGGATTATCAAGTTGTGAATAACCTAAAAAATCTGATTTTTTTTCAATATTAGGATTTGTTGTTTTTGCAGAAAAATCACCAGATTTTCTAGCTCTATTTTGCTGTTGTTGCATTGCTTTTTCAAAACCAATTTTATCTATTTTTAGATTTTTCTCCCTCGCTATATCTGCTGTTAAATCAAGTGGAAATCCATATGTATCATACAATTTAAAAAGCGTTTCACCATTAATCTCATCATTATCTAAATTTTCAATCACCTCATTTAACAAAGCCATACCTTGTTTGAGTGTTTGTGAAAATCTCTCTTCTTCTTTTGCTAAAATTTTTTCAATTTTTTGCTGGTTTTCTAACAATAAAGGATAAGCATCGCTCATTGTTTGAATAAGTGGCTTAACTAATTTATAGAAAAATAGTTCATTAATTCCTATCTTATAGCCATGTCTTATAGCTCTACGAATAATTCTTCTTAAAACATAACCCCTACCTTCATTTTCAGGTATTACACCATCAGCAATCAAAAATGAAGTAGAGCGAATATGATCAGCGATTACTCTAACAGAGGGGTTAATAATTTTTACACCTGTTGTTAAATTAGTAATTGTTTTAGTTATAGTTGTAAATAAGTCAGTATCGTAATTATTATGTTTATTTTGCAGAATTGCTGCTAACCTCTCTAAACCCATACCAGTATCAACACAAGGATTATCTAAAGGTTTTAAATGGCCATCTGCTTGTCTATCAAATTGAGTGAAAACCAAATTCCAAATTTCAATAAATCTATCGCCATCTTCATCAGCATGACCTGGTGGCCCACCTGCAATATCCTCGCCATGGTCATAAAAAATCTCTGAACAAGGCCCACATGGTCCTGTATCGCCCATAGACCAAAAATTATCTTTTGCTCCACATCTTGAAATTCTTGATTTTGGAAACCCTATTTTTTTTATCCAAATCTCTTCTGCTTCATCATCATCTTCATAAACGCTAACCCAAAGTCTATCTGCAGGAATTTTTAATTCTTTTGTCAGAAACTCCCAAGCAAAACAAATAGCATCTTCTTTAAAATAATCACCAAAACTAAAATTACCTAACATCTCAAAAAAAGTATGATGTCTTGCAGTATAACCAACATTTTCTAAATCATTATGTTTGCCACCAGCACGAACACAGCGTTGTGATGAAACCGCTCTGGTATAAGCTTTTTTCTCTCTACCTGAAAATACATCTTTAAAAGGCACCATTCCAGCATTAACGAATAATAGCGTTTTATCATTATGAGGAATTAATGAGCTTGAAGGCTCAATTGTGTGATTTTTATTTGCAAAAAAATCTAAAAATTTAGCTCTGATTTGATTAGAAGTCATATTCTTATGGCCTATTATCAATCTCTTTTTTCTCTTTTTCAGAAGGCAATAAATCTTCTTTTTTGATTCCCATTGCAAGGATAGTAGAACTTGCTACATAAATTGAAGAATAAGTCCCAATTAAAACACCGCATAACAATGCTGTAGCAAAACCGTGAATAATTTCTCCTCCTAAAAAGAACAACGCAACTAATACTAATAAGGTTGTTAATGAGGTCATTAAAGTTCTTGATAATGTTTGATTAAGAGAATCATTTACAATCATACTACTATTTGCTTTATGTGTTTTTAAAAAATTCTCACGAATCCTATCAAATACTACAATAGTATCATTTAAAGAATAACCAATAATAGCCAAAATCGCTGCTAAAACACTTAAATCAAATTCAACATTTAGAACTGAAAATAATCCTAAAGTAATCACAACATCATGAATTAAAGCCACAATAGAGCCTAAAGAAAAACGATATTCAAATCTAAAAGCAACATAAATCAAAATACCAATTAAGGCATATAACATTGCTAAACCACCATCATTTGTAAGCTCTTCTCCTACTTTAGGGCCAACAAATTCAATACGACGAATACTCTGCTTTCCTAAAGGAATTAAACTTTCTATAATTTTAGAACTAATTTTTGCTGAACTAATATTTTGCGGTTCTAAACGAATTAATACATCTTTATCACTACCAAAAAATTGCACACTAAATCTATCAAATTGTGATTTACTAAGTTGTGTTCTAATTTTTTTCAAATCCACACTATTTTCAAAACTAACCTCAACTAAAGTGCCTCCTGTGAAATCAACCCCTAAATTTAAGCCTTTAATACTTAATGAAACAATAGAAATAATAATTAATACTATTGAGAATATTAAAGCAAAATGACGTTTTCCAACAAAATCTATCATATTTTCACCTTTTCGATATTAGAACGACCATAAATTAAATTAATCATTGCTCTAGAGACAATCACAGCTGTAAATACTGAAGTGACAATACCAATTGATAAAGTGACAGCAAAACCTTTAATTGGACCTGTGCCAAAACCAAATAAAACGATAGCAGCAATTAATGTTGTAATTGATGAATCAGAAATTGTTAATAATGCTTTTTCATAACCAGAAAAAATTGCTTTCTGAACATTATTATTTTTTAATTCTTCTTTAATTCTTTCAAAAATTAAAACATTAGCATCAACTGCCATACCAACTGTTAATACAATTCCTGCAATACCTGGTAAGGTTAATGTAGCCTGTAATAATGATAATACAGCAACAATTATTACTAAATTAAGACTTAAAGCAATATTGGCAATTAGGCCAAAAACTTTATAGCGAAATAACATAAATAACAAAACTAAAATAAAACCAATAATCACTGATAGAAATCCTTTATCAATATTATCTTGTCCTAAACTAGGACCTACAGTGCGTTCTTCAATAATCTCTATCGGTGCAGATAATGATCCAGCTCTTAACAATAAAGCTAACTTTCTAGCTTCTCTTGCGCTATTTAAACCTGTAATTTGAAAACGATTTGAAAATACACCTTGAATTGTTGCTACATTAATAATTTCTTCAACTTTAGTTTTTTTCTTAAATTTATTACCATTACGATAAGTTGTTTCCACTTTATTTTCAATAAATACCACAGCCATACTCTTATGTAAGTTCTTTTTAGTAGTTCGTAACATACTTCTACCACCTACAGCATCAAGGTTTAGATTAACCATCGGTGAGTTAGAATTTTGATCAATACCTGAAGCAGCATTTGTAATATTTTCTCCTGTAGCAATCACTCTATTTTTTAACAATAAAGTTCGTCCATCACGAAATTTATATAACTTAGAGCCTAATGGCATTTTTCCTGTTCTTTTAGCTAATTCAGGATCATTTCTTTCATCAACCATTCTAAATTCTAAATTTGCTACTGATCCTAAAATTTCTTTAGCTTGTGCAGTATCTTGCACACCTGGAAGTTCCACAACAATTCTATTTAAGCCTTGTTGCTGAATAATAGGTTCAGCAACACCTAATTCATTAACTCGATTTCTTAAAGTAATAATATTTTGTTTTAATGTTGTTTTTTTAAGGCTGATTAATGCTTTTTTATCAAATACTAACTTAAGATATAGTTGTTTATTTTTTGTTATTTCAATTGTAGTTAAATCTAAAATCTCTTGATTTAATATTTTTTTTGCTTTTTGTCTTTTAATCTCAGTATCAAATAAAACCTCAATACTTTCTTGATTGTTTTTAATTCTACGATAAAGTCTTTTCTCTCTTAATAATGTTCGCACTTGATAATAATATCTATTTATTGTTGCTACAATGACTTCATCCATATCTACTTCTAATAAAAAATGGACCCCACCTCTTAAATCCAAACCTAAATACATGGGTTTTGCACCTAAAGACTCTAACCAATTTGGAATAGCAGGTGCAATATTAAGAGCAATAGTAAAATTTTTACTCAAATTATCTTTTAAAACTGATTGTGTTTTTAGTTGTAAAACTGAATTATGTAGTCGTATTAAAATTTTATTATTTAATAATTTAATAGATTTAAAAGAAATATTTTTATCTAATAAATATTTTTTAGTTTTTTCTAGAGTGTGCTCAGTAATTGCTTTATCAGATGAAATTTGCACAGCATAATCTGAACCAAAGATATTAGGGATTGCATAAATAAAACCTAAAACAATCACCAAAAAAATTAATACATTTTTCCAAATAGGATAAAAATTTAATGGCATTTAAATTGTTCCTTTAGGAAGTTTTTGAGTAATAGCTTGTTTTTGCACTTTAATTACAACATTTTCTGAGATTTCTACTTGAACAAAAGAATCTTCAACTTTTATTACTTTTCCTAAAGTGCCACCATTAGTAACAACTTCATCATTCTTTTTAAGCTCATTTAATAATTCTTTATGCTCTTTTGCTTTTTTAGATTGAGGTCTAATCAATAAAAAATAAAACACAACCATCAATAAAATTAATGGGATAAAAGAAGCAAAACTTGCATCTTGAGGATTACCTTCTGCAAATGCAGACATAGATATAAGTGCTATTATTAAAAATTTCATATTTTTCTCCTTTATTTAACTATAAATTAAAGATTTAAACTAATCTTAAATTACTTTTTTGTTCAACATTATTTTTAGCAAATTCTTCTTTAGAATTTGTTTCGAACCACATTCCTTCATTATTTTCATAAGCGTAAATTGATTTTATGGAATCCATTATAATAAACACATCAAAGGATTGTTCTTCAAATCTTGCTGAAAAACCTATAAACTCATTATCAATTACTAAATCTTTAACAGCTGTTTCGCTAATATTTAAAATAACCTCATCCTGTTCAAGAAAATATTTTGGTAATTTTAAATCTTGATAAGAGCAATCAACTAACAAATACGGGGTAAATTTATTATCAATAATCCATTGATATAAACCTCTAACTAAATAAGGTTTAACAGAACCTACCATAAATATTCTTTCTCGCCATCTGTAAGACTTTTTTGAAAAGATTGTTTTGCAAAAATTCTTTGAGCATAATCATAAATTGGTTTTGCTTTAGGTGGTAATTCTATTTCCATTTTTTTCAATCTCAATAAAACAGTTCCTAAAAATACATCTAAAACTGTCAAGGTATCACTTTTAAAATATTTCTGACTTTCAAATAAAGGAATAAGTTGAATCAATCCTGCTTTAAATTTCTTTCTTGCTGCTTCTTTATCTTTTTTTACCTTGCTATATAAAATAGTTTGCACTAAGTTATACCAAGAATCTTCAGCACGAAATAATCTAAATAATAATTGCCTTGTCTCTGCACGCTCAATAGGATCAACTGGCATTAAAGGGGGGAATGGAAACCTTTCATCTAAATACTCTAACATTACCAATACATCATATAACACTAATTCTCTATCATATAAAGTTGGTAGTGTTTGATATGGGTTTAACTCTAACACTTCCTCAGGCATATCCTTAATATCTATATTATAAATACTAGCCTCAATATCTTTCTCAGCCACAACAAAACGCACACAATGACAACTAATTGCATCAAAAGATGAATAAAGTGTCATAATCGCTGGATTTGGTTTAGGTATATTCATTTCCTCTCCTATAATTTTAGTGCTATTAAGCGTTTAGAATGTAAAAATCCTCTTATTTAAAATAAGAGGATAAATATCTAGATAAAAAATTGTTAATCTCTACGACGCCATTTGCCATATTTAACATCTTTCCAATATTCTTTTTTCAATAAATACGAAAGAATAAATAATACCAATAAAAATAATAAAACTTTAATACCCATTTGTGTTCTTTTAATCTTAATTGGCTCACCAACATAATCTAAGAAATTCACAATATCACGCACTTGACTATTAAATTCAGCAACAGTTGAATCTTGTTTCATTTTCCATAAAACATCAGGCATTGCTACACCTTTTAATGCATGATTATTAACACCAAATGGACGAGATTCATCTTTATAAAAACCTTTTAAATAAGTAAACAACCAATCAGTTCCTCTTGAACGAGCTGTTAATGACAAATCAGGAGGTGTATTACCAAACCATTTTTTACTTGCTTGAGCATCAATAGATGATTTTACAGGCTGTCCTACTTTAACACCTGTCCAAATAAAGTTTTTCTCAACGTCATTAAGAGAAATATTCAAATCATCAGCTATTCTATTAAAACGCATAAATTTAATTGAATGACAACCCATACAATAATTTATATAAAGTTTAGCACCATTTTGTAATGATTTTTGATTATGAACATCATTATTTGCAGGCTCTAAATGAATGCCAGTTGAAGCAAAAATATTGATGCTCAATAAAATTGTAATTATTAATAATATTCTTTTCATTTTAATCCCCTTAATCCGTTATCCTTTCAGGCACTTCTTTATCTTTGTCATATTTTGTAAACCAAGGCATTAAAATAAAAAATGCAAAATATAAAAAAGTAAATACCTGTGCCATTATTTGATAAGTTGTTGTTACAGGTTGCATACCTAACCAACCCAAAATAATAAAACTAATCACAAAAATCACTAATGCTATTTTAAACATCGGACCACGATATCGAATTGATTTTACAGGGCTTCTGTCTAACCAAGGTAGTGCGATTAAAATCAGCAATGCAGCAAACATCATAACAACGCCAGGAAACTGCGATCCAAACATTGGAGGGATTGCTCTTAATACCGAATAAAATGGTGTTAAATACCAAAGTGGTGCAATATGCTCAGGAGTAACCAAAGGGTTTGCTTCAACAAAATTAGGACCTTCTAAAAAATACCCAAACATTGCAGGAGCAAAAAATATCACTGCTGCAAATATCATTAAAAAGCCAACCACGCCAACAATATCTTTTACTGAATAATATGGATGAAAAGGAACACCATCTTTAGGGATACCATTTTCATCTTTAGTTGCTTTAATTTCAATACCTTCTGGATTATTTGACCCCACTTGATGTAATGCAACAATATGTAGAAAAACTAATATCACTAAAATCAAAGGAATCGCAACAACATGTAACGAGAAAAATCTATTTAAAGCAGCATCAGAAACCGTAAAATCACCTAAAATCCATACCAACAAATCAGGCCCAATAACAGGAACTGAGCCAAATAAAGAAATAATAACTTTTGCACCCCAATAAGACATTTGCCCCCATGGTAAAACATACCCCATAAAAGCTTCAGCCATCAAAGCAATATATAGCACCATTCCTAAAATCCAAATCAATTCTCTTGGTGCTTTATACGAGCCATACATCAACCCTCTATACATATGTAAATAAATAACAATAAAGAAAGCAGAAGCACCTGTTGAGTGAATATAACGAATTAACCAGCCCCAATCCACATCACGCATAATGTATTCTACTGATGCAAATGCTAATGTCTCTTCAGGCTTAAAATGCATTGCTAAGAAAATACCAGAAACAATCTGTATAACTAGCACTAACATCGCCAATGAACCAAAAAAATACCAGAAATTAAAATTTCTTGGTGTGTAATATTGTGCTAAATGCTCATTCCAAACTTTAGTTAAAGGGAATCTTTTATTTATCCAATTTTTTTCTTCCATGATATTTTCCTTTATGCTTTTGGATCAACGCCAATAACAATTGTATTGTTATTAACAAAATTATAAGGTGGGATAGCCAAGTTAATTGGCGCAGGGACATTTTTAAAAACTCTGCCTGCCAAATCAAATCTTGAACCATGACAAGGACAGTAAAAACCACCTTTCCAGTCAGCGCCCAAATCTTCAGGTGCTAATTCTGGACGATAAGTAGGAGAACAGCCCAAATGTGTGCAAACACCAACAATAACAGCAATCTCTTTTTTAATAGAACGCCATTCATTTTTTGTATAATCAGGTTGTTGATTTTCAGTGCTTTTAGGATCAACTAATCTAGCATCTAAAGTTGGTAAATTATTCAACATCTCCTTACTTCTTCTAAAAACCCATACTGGTTTTTTACGCCATAAAACTCTAACTAATTGCCCTTCTTCTAATTTAGATATATTTACTTCAATAGGTGCTCCTGCTGCTTTTGCTCTAGCACTAGGATTCCATGAAGATAAAAAAGGAATAGCGACACCAACAACGCCAACAGCACCAACAACACTAGTTGCTGCTGTCAGAAATCTACGTTTTTTTAAATCAATTTCTTGTTCTGACATAATTAAAATTACAAAAAAAGCAGGGAATTATACTATGAAAGATTTAATTAACGAAACGATAATATAAAAGAATATTAAAAAATACAATTATAATTATAGTATCATTGATTGAAATTTTTTAATCTCAAGAGGGGTACAAATGAAATATATTAAAACATTTTTATTGTTAATAGGAATATTAGCAACGTTCTTAATGGGTTATAGTCAATATAAATACAACTTAATCACAAAAATGGTAATGGCTCCTGCTTTGCATGAAAAAGCTTTAGATATTTATATGAATATGGCTGTACGATTATTTGAAACTGGTGATATTACAATGGCAAGTATTCGTAGAGTAAAAGTTAATAAAGATGTTAGTATTGGCGATATTGAAGAAGCAATGCATAACGCTGCTATTGATCTTAATATTAAAGAAGTTGGGACATTACCTTTGTCTCAAGAAGTTGAAAATCAAACAGGTAAAAAACAAAAATTCCTTAAAATATATCAATATTGCGTGCCAACAACAGCAATAACTATGGTTGCGTATTCTGATGCGTTTTCTGCATATTTACCATGTAGAATTGCACTAGTTGAAGCAAAAGATGGCACAAAATGGTTATATACTTTAGATATGGATCTAATGATTTATGGTGGCGCTCCACTTCCAAAAAAACTTAATAAATTAGCATTACAAGTTCAAAAAACAATCTATGCTATTCAAAATGCAGGTGCAAATGGTGATTATGACCCTGATTCTGAAGAATGATTTAAAAATATTGAGTTATACAAAAAGCCCAACAAATTGTTGGGCTTTTTTAATACCAATTTTAAAACCCAAATAGCAAAAACATAAATCTAACTAATGGCATAATAATTTGATTTAATAACCCTGTTGATAATAAAAATAACAAAATAAAAAAACCATACTTTTCAGTTTGAGCAAATTGATATGCTAATTTATTAGGTAAGAATGATTCTAATATCCTCCCACCATCTAAAGGTAATAATGGTAATAAATTCACAACCATTAAAATAATATTAATACTAATACCTGCTGAGCCTAATTGATAGAAACCAAAGTTATAAATAATCAACCAAAAAACTGCCATTAATAAATTAGCTAAAGGTCCTGCCACTGCAACTAATGCCATATCTCGTTTTGGTTGATTAAGTGCTGAAAAATTAACAGGCACAGGTTTTGCCCAACCAAAAATAAAGCCACCTATAAAAAACAAAACAGATGGCACTAAAATCGTACCGATAGGATCGATATGTTTAATAGGATTTAAACTTAACCTACCCATCATTTTTGCTGAAGCATCGCCTAATAAATTAGCAACATATCCATGAGCGATTTCATGAAATATAATAGCTGTTAAAACAGGAATAATCCAAATTACTAAAGTATCTAACCAAGCAAAATTTTCAATCATTATTACTCCTTTTATTTTTAAAAAAATTCCTTAATAAATCACTACTTTGTTTAGCCATAACACCACCAACAATTTCTAAAGAATGATTAACACATAAATCTCTCAAATCTTGACAACCACCTAAACAGCCTGTTTTTTTATCATTCGCCGCAAACACAACTGTTTTAATTCTAGCGTGAATAATTGCTCCAAAACACATAACACATGGTTCAAGTGTCACATAAAGTGTTGTGTTATTTAAACGATAATTATTCAGTATTTTAGCCCCTTGACGAATTACTTGAATCTCAGCATGCGCAGTTGGATCATTTAAAAAAATTGGTTGATTATGCGATTTAGCAATAATCTTATCATTTTTTACTAAAATAGCACCAACTGGCACTTCGCCTAATTCTTCTGCTTTTTTTGCTAGTACCAAAGCTTGTTCCATAAAATATTGATGTTTCATAAAACCAAAAGTAGATTACCTACTCCCATTCAATCGTTGCTGGTGGTTTTCCTGAAATATCATAAACAACTCGTGATATTCTAGGTATTTCATTAATAATTCTATTAGAGCAAATGTCTAAAAAATCATAAGGTAATCTTGCCCAACGAGCCGTCATAAAATCAATAGTTTCAACTGCTCTAAGTGCTATTACAAAATCATAGCGTCTTTCATCACCTGTGACACCAACCGACTTTATTGGTAAAAATACAGCAAACGCCTGATTAACTTTATCATATAAATTATGTTTTACTAATTCATCTATAAAAATTGCATCTGCAAGTCTGATAATATCAGCATATTCCTCTTTAACTTCACCCAAAATACGAACACCTAATCCTGGTCCTGGAAATGGATGACGATACAACATAGACTTTGAAATACCCAATTCCACACCAATTTGTCTAACTTCATCTTTAAACAATTCTCTTAATGGCTCAATCAAACTAAATTTCATATCCTTAGGCAAACCACCTACATTATGGTGCGATTTAATCACTTTTGCCTTGCCAGTTTTACTGCCTGCTGATTCTATAACATCTGGATAAATAGTGCCTTGTGCCAAAAACTCAATCCCTTCTAATTTTGATGAATATTCATCAAAAACTTTAATAAATTGATGCCCAATAATTTTGCGTTTTTTTTCAGGATCAATTTCTCCTTTTAAGGCATTCATAAATTGTTTTGTTGCATCTGCACGAATAACTTTAACACCCATATTATCTGCAAATGTTTGCATTACTTCATCACCCTCATTTAAACGCAACAAACCATTATCAACAAAAACACAAGTTAGTTTATCTCCTATTGCTTTTTGTAACAATACAGCAACAACTGAAGAATCAACACCACCAGAAAGCCCTAATAATACTTTTTTATCCCCTATTTTCTTTTTACAATATGTAATCAAATCATCAATAATATTCTTTGTTGTCCATTGTTTTTCACATTGTGCAATATCAAGAAATCTTTCTAAAATCTTTTTACCTTGAGTAGAATGTGTTACTTCTGGATGAAACTGCAATCCATAATATTTTTTATCATCATTAGCAAAACCAGCAATATCACAATTATCAGAACTTGCCATTAATTTAAAACCCTCTGGAATACAAGTGACTTCAATCCCATGACTCATCCAAACATCTAATAAACCATGTCCTTCATTATTAACTTCATCTTGAATATCTTTTAAAAGTTTTGTATGTCCTCTTGCTCTAATTTTAGAAAATCCATACTCTGCTTTTTCTGCTGATTTAGCACCTCCGCCTAATTGAACTGCCATCGTTTGCATTCCATAACAAATTCCTAATATAGGGACTTCAAGATCAAATACAATTTGAGGTGCTCTAGCTGAATCTTGAGTTGTAATCGTATCAGGCCCACCTGAGAGTATAACTGCTTTAGGATTGAAATCTTTTATATATTCATCCTTTACATCATAAGCAAATATCTCACAATACACGCCTATTTCTCTAATACGCCTTGCAATCAATTGTGTATATTGTGAGCCAAAATCAAGGATTAAAACTTTATGTTTATGTATGTTTGTCATTGAAAAAAAAATAGCAAATTAAAATTAACTATTTTAAAGTTTATAAAAAAATTAAAAAAAGTTATTGCATAATTTTTTTTATGGTTATAATTCGGATTTTATCAATCACACAGACTCTTGTGTTGGGCTAACAATTCCCATAAATAGGACTTATACTAATTTCTATAAATCAAAAATTTAATTATAAAGGAATAATATTATGACAAAAAATAGCATTTATGGTTTGTTTGGCAAATCACCAATTAGCCCATTACAACAACATATGGAACTATCATATTCATGTATAAAAGAACTTAATAACTTTATTCTTGCTATTTCTAATGAGGATTGGAAAGAAGCAGAAAAAATCAATAAAGTTATTAATACCAAAGAAGGTGATGCTGATAAGTTAAAGAAAGAATTACGCTTAAATCTTTCTAGTAATTTTATGATGCCCTTTTCTCGTCAAGATTTATTAGACTTGTTATTGATGCAAGATTCTATCGCAAACATAACAAAAGATGTTTCTGGATTAATTATCAATAGAAGAATGCAAATCCCAAAAATAATTTCAGACGATATTATTAAACTAACTGACGTTTGTGTTCAAACAGCATCATATGCTTTAAATGCTATTAATGAATTAGATGAACTTTTAGAAACAGCTTTTAGTAAGCGTGGCAAAAAGAAAGTTAATTCAATTATTGCAAATATCAATAAATTAGAAAGCCAATCAGACAAAATACAACATACCATCAGAAAAAAACTCTTTCCTTTAGAGTCAGAATTACCTCCTGTTGATGTGATATTTTATTATCGCGCAATCGAATGGCTAGGAGAACTAGCTGATTCTGCTCAACGCGTAGGCTCTCGACTAGAAATATTGTTAGTTAAATAGACAGGAGAAGAAAATGGATATTATTACAAACTATGGCAATATATTACTAATTTTAGCTATTGTCTTTGGGTTGTTTATGGCTTGGGGTGTGGGTGCAAATGATGTAGCAAATGCTATGGGCACTTCTGTTGGTTCAAAAGCTATTACTATCAAACAAGCTATTATTATTGCCATTATTTTTGAATTCGCAGGTGCTATCCTCGCCGGAGGTGAAGTAACAGCAACAATTCGTAAAGGTATTTTAGACCCTACTTTATTTACAGATAATCCACAATTATTAGTTTATGGAATGTTAGCTTCATTATTAGCAGCAGGAACTTGGTTAATGTTAGCTTCTAATTTAGGTTGGCCTGTCTCAACCACACATTCTATTGTCGGTGCAATTGTTGGATTTGCTGCTGTAGGTGTTGGGATTGACTCTGTCTCTTGGGGGAAAGTAGGCAAAATTGTAATGAGTTGGGTTGTCTCACCATTAACTGCTGGGACTATTTCTTTTGCATTATTTAAAAGCTTACAAAAATTAATTATTGATACCGAAGAACCTTTTAAAAATGCTAAAAAATATGTTCCTTATTATATGTTTTTAGTGGGATTTATCATTGCTTTAGTTACAATTTTGAAAGGACTAAAACATATAGGATTACAATTTGATACCTTAACTACTTATTCTTTAGCAATTGCTTTTGGAGTATTCGTAAGTGGTATTGGCTCAATATTTATATATCGTATTAAACATAATAAAAATGAAAATAAAACTTTTCAATTCACTTCAATGGAAAGAGTTTTTGGTGTTCTAATGATTATTACTGCTGCTGCAATGGCATTTGCCCATGGATCAAATGATGTTGCTAATGCTATTGGTCCATTAGCAGCAATTTATAGTATTATTGATAATGGCGGTGTTATTATGGCTAAAAGCTCATTGCCTATTTGGATATTGTTAATTGGTGGAGGTGGGATTGTTATTGGACTAATTACTTATGGGCATAAAGTAATTGCTACTGTTGGCACAGGAATTACACAATTAACACCATCTCGTGGCTTTGCAGCAACATTAGCAGCAGCTACAACAGTTGTTATTGCTTCAGGGACTGGATTACCAATTTCAACAACTCATGTTTTGGTTGGTGCTGTTTTAGGAGTTGGTTTAGCAAGAGGAGTAGCTGCACTTGATATGAGTGTTATTAATAAAATATTCTTATCTTGGATTATTACACTACCTGCTGGAGCAATTATGTCAATAATATTTTTCTTTATAATTAAGGATATTTTTGGATAAACACACTGTCTGAATAAAGTTAAAATAAAAATATGAAAATAGCAAATCGTTATATTATTAAAACTTTATTCAGCCATACACTTGCTGTGCTTGTGGTCTTATTAGGTATCTATACTTTTTTTTCATTTTTAAATGAAGTTTCTGATTTAGGTAAGGAAAATTATGATATTTTTGCGATTACTCAATACATACTCTTAACTCTTCCAACCAGACTTTATGAACTTACACCAGTTATTATTTTATTAGGTGTAATTTTAGGTTTAGGATCATTAGCAAAATCTAGTGAAATAATTGTGCTTAGAAGTTCTGGAATGTCTATATATTATTTTGTGCAGCAAGTGTTAAAAGCAGGGTTGGTTTTTGTCACTATTGCTATGATAACTGGTGAGTTATTAGCACCTCATTTAGATTACCTTGCTGATATCAACAAATCAAAAGCACTTAATAAGGAGATTAGTTCTGTTGGCAAACATGGTTTTTGGTTAAAAAATAAAAATACTTTTATTAATGCAAAATATAGTTTAAACGATAAACTAAAAGTTGTTTCTATTTTTAATATTAAAGATTATAAATATATCTCCGAAATAACTAATACGCCTGAAATAAACTTTGATGAAAAAAAGTGGACTTTAAAACAACCCAATCAATGGACTATTCAGAAAAAAAAGACAAAATTCTCTATAAAAAAAAGACAACAACAACAATTGACATTAAATATGTCTATTAATAAAAATACTTTAAATGTTATTAATAAAACACCTAAAAATCTATCTTTATGGTCATTATATAAACATATTAGTTTTTTAAAGGAAAATCATATTGATGCAAGTGTTCATCAAGTAGAGTTTTATAAACGCCTTTTGATGCCTTTAGTTTTATTTGTAATGTTATTATTAGCCATACCTTTTGTATTTGGTTCATTAAGAGACGATAGCTTGGGTAAAAAAATATTTTTAGGGGTCGTTATTAGTCTTGTATTCCAATTATTCAATCAACTAAGTTCTCAAAGTGCATTGTTTTATGGTTATAGTCCATTCTTAGGTAGTATTACGCCTGTTTTTATCATTGCTACATTCGCTTTTTACTTATTACAAAAAATTGCCAAACAATGAATAAAGTTATAAAAAAAACAAAAAAATCTAAAATACCTATACCAAAAAAATTTGAAGTTATTTTATTAAATGATGACTACACAACAATGGATTTTGTTATTGAAGTTTTAATGACTTTTTTTAATAAAAATCATAATATAGCAACTGAAATAATGCTAAAAATCCACATAGAAGGACAGGCTGTTTGTGGGGTTTATCCTTTCGATATCGCACAAACAAAAGTAGAGCAAGTTATTTCTTATGCAAGAAAAAATGAACAACCTTTATTATGTATCATAAATTAAAATATATCTTATGATTGAAAATTCAACACAAAACGAATTAAATAAAGTAATGTTAATTGCTCGTTCTAATAAATTAGAATTTGTCACGGTAGAACATATCTTATTAGCCATTATCAATACTGATGATGTTATAGATTTTTTTAAATCAAAAAAAATTGATATTGAGAATTTTAGAATGCTTTTAGTTGATTATATTAACGAAAATACACCTGTTACTAATAAAGATGCTGAAGTCAGTGCAACACCAACAGTTGGATTTCAAAGAGTCTTACAAAGAGCTGTTTATCAAGCGCAATCTGCACAAAAAAATATTGTTAATTCAATGAATATCTTAGTGGCTATTTTTTCAGAAAAAGAATCCTATTCAGTTTATTTATTAACCACTAATAATATTGCAAAATTAGATGTTTTAGAAGCAATTTCAATTGGAAATATACAAGAAGAAACACCCCCTAATCAAACTAAAAATACTCAGAAAAAAAATACTGTTTTAACAAAGTATTGTGTCAATCTTAATAAATTAGCACAACAAGGGAAGATTGATCCATTACTTGGTAGAGAAACAGAAATTACTAGAGCTATTCAAATTTTAGCAAGACGCAAAAAAAACAATCCCCTATTTGTTGGTTTCTCAGGCGTAGGGAAAACAGCTATTGTTCAAGGACTAGCAAAAAATATTGTAGATAAAAAAGTTCCTGAAATATTACTAGATAAAACTATTTATTCATTAGAAATTGGTAGTTTAATTGCTGGTACTAAGTATCGTGGTGATTTTGAAAAACGCTTAAAAGGTATTTTGCAAGAATTAGAAAATAAAAAAGGTAGTATTTTATTTATTGATGAAATTCATACTATCATTGGTGCTGGTGGTGTTTCAGGTGGTGTTTTGGATGTTTCAAATCTTTTGAAACCAGCATTGGCTAATGGGCAATTAAAATGTATAGGTTCTACTACTTATGAAGAATATAGAAAAATATTTGAAAAAGATCAAGCATTAAATCGTCGTTTCCAAAAAATTGATGTCAATGAACCTAGTGTCGATGATACGATTAATATTTTGCATGGTTTAAAAGAAACTTATCAAACTTACCATAAAGTTAAATATACTGATAATGCTATTGAATCTGCTGTTACACTTTCTCAAAAATATATCACTGATAGAAAATTACCTGATAAAGCTATTGATGTGATTGATGAAATTGGTGCTTATCAACAAACTTTAGTTAAAAATAAGCGTAAAAAAGTTATTTCTAACCGTGAAATTGAAACCATTATTGCTCAAATTGCAAACATCCCACCTAAACAAGTCTCACAAAATGATAAACGATTATTAAAAAACCTACAGCAAAATTTAAGGTTGAGTATTTTCGGACAAGATGAAGCTATTAAAAATATAGCGACAACAATAAAACTTGCTAGATCAGGTCTGCTACAAAACAACAAACCAATAGGGTCTTTTTTATTTGCAGGTCCAACAGGAGTTGGAAAAACAGAAGTCTGCAAGCAACTTTCCCATATTATGGGGATTAAATTATTTCGTTTTGATATGAGTGAATATATGGAGCGTCATAGTATTGCAAAACTTATTGGCTCTCCTCCTGGTTATGTTGGGCATGAAGAAGGAGGATTACTAACTGAAAAAGTCAACAAAAATCCTTATTCAATTATTCTATTAGATGAGATTGAAAAAGCTCATCCAGATATTAATAATATTCTTTTACAAATAATGGATAACGGAAAACTTACTGATAGTCATGGACGTGAAGTTGATTTTAGAAATTGCCTATTGATTATGACTAGTAATATTGGAGCAACTATTGCTCAAAGAAATTCAATGGGTTTTAGCGAACAAGACAATAGTTGTGATGTTGAAACAGAACTTAAAAAAACCTTCACACCTGAGTTTAGAAACAGACTAACAAAGATTATTTATTTTAACTCTCTTAATGAAAAACATATTTTATTTGTAGTTAATAAATTCTTATTTGATTTAGAAACAACATTAGAAGAAAAAAATATAAGTTTGGTCATCACAGAAAAAGCACGAAAATATTTAGCAAAAAAAGGTTATGATAAAAAAATGGGTGCTAGACCAATGGCAAGACTTATCGAAAAAGAAATTAGCACACCACTATCTGATGAAATTTTATTTGGAAAATTAATTAAAGGTGGTAATGTTAAAGTAGATTATAAAAACAATACTTTAGGTATTAATTATCAATGAACATCCACGAATATCAAGCAAAAAAAATCTTTACTGATTACAATATTAAAACCCCAAAATCATTATTAATTGATAATATAAATCAAGTTGAAAATGCTTGTAAACAATTAGGAAGTAATATTTTTGTGGTTAAAGCACAAATTCATGCTGGTGCTAGAGGTAAAGCAGGTGGGGTGATTATTTGCAATAACATTGATGAAGCTAAAATCGCAACAAAAAAACTTTTAAAAACTAATCTTATCACTCATCAAACTGATGCTAAAGGATTACCTGTTAATCTAGTGCTGATTGAAGAAGGTTTGGAAATTAAAAATGAATATTATTTAAGTTTTTTAATTGATAGACAATGTCAGAAAATAGTTATTTTAGCCTCAACACAAGGGGGAATGGATATTGAAAAAGTAGCAGAAGAAACCCCTAAAAAAATCATTAAAACTATCATTAACCCAATAACAGGATTATTAGACTATCAATGTCGTTCTTTAGCATTTGATTTAGATTTGAATAATATTAAAGAATTCTCAAGTATTTTAAAAAACTTATATCAACTATTTATTGAAAAAGATGCCTCTTTAATAGAAATAAATCCTTTAGTAAGAACAACTAATAATGAACTTTTCCCTTTAGATGCTAAATTAGAATTTGATAACTCTGCTTTATATCGTCAGTCTGATATTGAAAAACTTAGAGATACTTCACAAGAAAATGACAAAGAAAATCAAGCAAATGACTATCAACTTAATTATATTGCCTTAGAAGGAAATATCGGTTGTATGGTTAATGGTGCAGGGCTTGCAATGGCAACAATGGATTTAATTCAATCTTTAGGGGGAAGTCCTGCAAACTTTTTAGATGTTGGTGGTAGCACAACTCCTGAGCGAGTCAAAAAAGCTTTTGAAATAATAACTTCTGATAAAAATGTCAAAGTAATTTTAGTTAATATTTTTGGTGGGATTGTGCGTTGTGATTTAATCGCTCAAGGAATTTTAAATGCAATTGAAGAAAGTAATTTATCCATTCCTTTAATTGTCCGTCTTGAAGGAACAAATGCACAACAAGGTTTAGCATTATTAAAAACAAGCTCTTATAACATTATCACTGAACAAGACTTAACAAAAGCAACAAAAAAAGCAATATCACTATTATGAGTATTTTAATCAATAAAGACACTAAAGTAATATGTCAGGGTTTTACTGGCAAGCAAGGCACTTTTCATTCTGAACAATCTATTGCTTATGGAACAAATTTTGTAGGTGGTATCACCCCTAATAAAGGTGGACAAATACACCTAAATAAACCTGTTTTTAATACAGTTAAACAAGCTGTGCAAATAACTGGGGCAAATGCTACAATGATTTATGTTCCACCTGCTTTTGCTTATGATTCTATTATTGAAGCAATTGAGGCTGAAATTGAAGTTATTACTTGTATTACTGAAGGTATACCTATACAAGATATGTTAAAAATCAAACAAATTTTAAAAGGCTCTAAAAGTATTTTAGTTGGTCCTAATTGTCCAGGGATTATTACATCTGGAGAATGTAAATTAGGCATTATGCCAGCAAATATTCATCAAAAAGGTTCTGTAGGTATTGTTTCTCGTTCTGGTACTTTAACTTATGAAGCTGTCTTTCAAACAACAACAGCTGGATTAGGGCAAAGTACTTGTGTGGGTATTGGTGGAGATCCAATTAATGGCATGAATTTTATTGACTGTCTTGAATTATTTGAAAAAGATCCACAAACAAAATCTATTATTATGGTTGGTGAAATTGGGGGTGTTGCTGAAGAAGAGGCTGCAGAATTTATTCAATCAAATGTTTCTAAACCTATTGTTGCTTATATCGCTGGGCAAACAGCACCAAAAGGCAAACAAATGGGACACGCTGGAGCTGTTATTACAGGAGGGAGAGGGAATGCTAAAGAAAAAATTAAAGCTTTAAAAAAAGCAGGTGTAATTATTGCCACCTCACCTGTTGAAATGACAACAACATTAGCAATGGTATAATTCCAAACTTTATTAAATAATAAAAATAATGAATACAAATTTTTTAGATTTTGAACAACCAATTGCTGAATTAGAAGAAAAAATTCAAGCACTACAAAATATTAAAGACGAGAATATTGATATTCAAGATGAACTAAAATCATTACAATCCAAAAGCACAACACTCACTAAAAAAATCTTCTCTGATTTAAGTGATTGGCAGATTTCTAAACTAGCAAGACATCCTAATCGTCCACAAACTTTATTTTATATTCAAGAAATATTTGATAACTTTATTGAATTACATGGCGATCGACATTTTGGTGATGATAATGCAATTATTGGTGGTATTGCACAATTAAATGAACAATCTGTTATGCTTATAGGACAACAAAAAGGTGAAAATACCCATGACAAAATAAAACATAATTTTGGTATGCCTCAACCAGAAGGATATCGTAAAGCATTACGTCTAATGAAATTAGCAGAAAAATTTAATTTACCTATTATTACTTTTATTGATACTCCAGGTGCTTTTCCTGGTATTGAAGCTGAAGAGAGAAATCAAAGTGAAGCAATTGCTAAAAACTTATATGAAATGTCCGGATTAAAAACACCAACAATAGCTATTGTGATAGGTGAAGGTGGCTCTGGTGGTGCGTTAGCAATTGGTGTTGTAGATACAATGATAATGCTAGAATATAGTGTTTATTCTGTTATTTCTCCTGAGGGTTGTGCTTCAATACTTTATAAAGATGCCAAAAAATCAGAATTAGCAGCTTCTTCTTTAAAATTAACTGCAAATTATCTACAACAAGAAAATTTAATTGATGTTATTGTATCTGAACCATTAGGTGGTGCACATCGTCAAAAACACGAAACTGCAATTAACCTAAAAGAAAATATTATTAATGAATTAAAAGCACTATCAAAACAAACAACTGATGAATTAATTACAAAACGCCATCAAAAAATATTAAATTTTGGAAAATTTAAATAAAGCCCCTTCAAAAGAATTTAATAATAAAAAAATTATTGTTGCTTTGAGCGGTGGTATTGATTCTGTTGTTCTATTACATTGGTTAAAAAAATACCATACAAATATTTCTGCTGTTCATATCAATCATAATATTTCTAAAAATGCCAATCAATGGCAATCTTTTTGTGAACAACTATGTCAAGAATTACAAATAAATTTACAAACCTTTTCCATACAAATCACTCCTAAAAATATTGAACATGATGCAAGAAATAAACGCAATGAAATTTTCAAAAACTTATTAGATGAAGAAAGTATCTTATGCACGGCACATCACCAAAATGACCAAGCAGAAACACTTTTATTGCAATTATTTAGGGGCTCTGGAAGTTTAGGATTATCAGCAATGCCTAGAAAGAAAAAACTAGGTAAAGGCTATCATTATCGTCCTTTTTTAAAAATAGAAAAAAATGATATTATTGATTATGCAGAAAAACAACAATTAAAATGGATTGAAGATGATAGTAATAAAAATACTCATTTTAGACGCAATTTCATTCGTTTAGAGATACTACCAAAATTATTAAAACAATATCCTAAAATTCACAAACTACTAGCAAATGCCTCTTATCATCAAGCTGAAAATACTCAATTATTAGAACAATTAGCTCAAAATGATATTCAACAATATCAACTGGTTAAAAACTCAAAATTACAAGTTAAAGAATTACTATTATTAGATACCATTAGAATTAAAAATGTCTTACGATATTTTATAAAGAAAAATAATATTTCTCTTCCTAGTCACAATATTTTAAAAGCAATAATTAGTTCTGTTTTATTAGCAAAAATAGATTCACAACCTTTAGTTGAATGGGGAAATTATCAAGTGCGAAAATTTAAAAATGAATTATATTTTCTTAACAAAACAATTAAAAATAACCAAAAATGTCCTTTTTATCAGTCTTTAAAAGATAAGGATAATTTTAATATAAGAAAAAGACAAGGTGGAGAGAGGTGTAAATTAAAAGGAGCAACACAAACTAAAACTCTAAAAAAAATCCTCTTAGAAAAAAATATTCCACCTTGGGAAAGAAATAATTTAAATTTATATTATATTAAAGATAAATTAGTTGCGATTGAAAAAATTGGTGAAGTAATTTAAATTAACCACCCAATACACCTGTTAATCTTACATAAGGTCCTTTCACAGTAAAGTCTAAATCGGTTAAATCATCATTAACATCAGTAAAGT
>FPHJ01000043.1_pt1 | contig 30656 bp, 21 predicted proteins | sample 1057411 | NCBI WGS metagenome assembly FPHJ01 (sample SAMEA4473313, study PRJEB15554) | hydrothermal vent metagenome | biome: marine basaltic hydrothermal vent biome; feature: marine hydrothermal vent; material: water | place: Pacific Ocean | collected 2011-06-14/2011-07-23 | depth 1199 m
TTGGCTTTGGGGAACTACACTTTAAGAATAGGAAATAATACTTTTGCAAAAGCAAGTAGTGCTAGTGATTTTTATTCTGGAAGAGATATTAACTTTGCTATCGTTGATACAATACCACCTAATTTTGTTGATTACACAGTTTCTGGTAATCAAATAACATTAAATTTTGATGAACCTATTGCAAAAGGTTCTGGAAACATAATTACACGAGACATTAATGGAAATCAGCTTGATTTTGTGTTGGGTACTTTTATACAAGTTAGTGGCTCTCAAGCTACTTTTAATGCGCCTCAGTTAATCGGTCAAACAGCTCCTGGAAACTATACAATAGAAATACCAAATACTTTATTTACTGATACTGCTGGTAATGCTTATACAGGAGGAAATGTTATTTATAATATTCCTGATACAACAGCACCAGTTGTAAATTCAACAACACCAGCAAGTGGTGCAAATCTAACAGGAAATACAATAAGAATTACTTTTGATGAAACAATTCAGCTTACAAGTGGTGCTGCTGTTGGATTTACTGATAACTCAGGAAATACACAACAACTTACAAATATTGCTGTTAGTGGGTCTAATGCTGATATTACAATTCCTGCAAATATAGCAGTTGGTGCTGTTTCTTTAAATGTTGGTGCAAATGTTTTTTCTGATAGAAGTAATAATTTTTATGCAGGAAATACTTTTAATTTTACATTTCAAGATACTGTTGATCCAACGCTAGTAAGTTCAACAATAACACCTCAAGTTGATATAAATGTTAGAAAATTTGTTTTTACTTTTAGTGAAAATGTGCAATTAGGTTCTGGTGATATAGTATTAACTCCTGCTGGTGGCACTGCTATTACTGCAAATGCAGCAGATATTAATATAAATGGCCCAGTAGTCACTTGGAACTTGCCAAGTGCTTTAGTGCTTGGTAATTATACTTTGAATGGTCAAAACAATGCAATTTTAGATACAAGTGGTAACGCTTATGCTGGAAATAACTTTTCTTTTACAGTTGCTGATTTTGCTGCACCAGTTATAACGCAATTTGTTATTCCTACGGTAGACGATACTAGAAATAATACTTTTAGTTTATCTTTTAATGAAGATATAGTTGTGGGTAGTGGAAATATTGTTTTTTATAATCAAGCAAATAATTCTGCTATTTATACAGTCCCTATCACAGATCCATCTATATCTGCAGATGGAAATAGAAAATTAGATATCGTTGTCCCTAGTAGCACTTTTGATGACTCAACAGCAACAATAAGGAATTATTATATTCTTATAAATTCAGGTATTGTTAGTGATGCATCAAATAATGCATTTATTGGTATTGTTGATAGAACTAAATATGTTTTAACAATTAACTCAGTCGTAAATGCAAATGCAACACCTTTTACAAAAGAATTAAAATCTTTTGTAAAATCAACAGTTATTACATCTTTGGTTAATTTAAAAAATAATCTTTCAACTATGTATGGAAGAATTTCTTTCTTACATCGTAGTAAGGATGAATCACAAAGAGCACAGTTTAATGGGATAAATGTGTCGTTTAAAAATAAAGATCTTAATTTATTAAATAGAGCATATAGTTTTAATAAATATCTTAATTTAGCAAATAACAAAGTTGTTCTTGGTAGTTGGAATAGTTGGGTTAAAGGTAATGTTATTGTTGGAGATATTTCTTCAGATGGTGCAAATATTGATGTTTCTGGTAATGGTCTAACTTATGGTTTAGATAAGCAAATAGATAAAAAATTAACGCTTGGTTTTTCTTTTAATTACAATACAACAGAAACAAAAGATAGTTCATTTTCAACTGATGGAAAATATGAAACAGTTTCTTCTTATGGCTCTTATGAATTAGGAGATAATGCTTATATTGATGGTGTTTTTGCTTTTACTAGGATTAGTAATAAACATAAAAGAGACTCAAATAAAGGCAAACAAAGTGGATCACAAAAAGTTATGTCATTATTGTATGGAAAAGAATATAAAAAAGATGGTTTATATATATCACCATTTGCTAGATATACTTATGCTAATACAATTTTAGAGGGTTATCAAGAAAGTGGTAATAACAACCCTTTGGGATATGATGATATTAGTTTTAATTCTTCATCTTTAGGTTTAGGTATTAATATTGATAAAAGTTTTGCTTATAAAGATGGTGTTATCAAACCATATTCAAAATTGGAATACAGTAATAAATTAGATAATGATTTTGATAGTAAAGTTTATTATATTGCAACACCAAATAATAAATTTAATGAAAAACTTGATGGAACAAGTTCTAATTCTTGGTTAATGACGATTGGAATGGATTATGAACATAAAGACTCTAATCTTTCTTTGGGCTATACTAGAGCTCAAACAGAGAATTTAGATGAAATAAGTGATAATTATTCAATTGTTTATAAATTAATATTTTAACTATATTCCTGTTGCCATCTCGGCATTAAAAGGTTTAGTCTTTCTATGGGGTTTTTAGAGTGCGTTATGTTAATAAGCATAACGCAGACTTGCTAAATTGGTATTATTCTTTAATAGTTTTGTTAGAATGAAAGTAGGTAAAAGTCATAACTGTTAAAATGGCAATATGTCTTTTTTTAATTTTCCAACCATACAACAAGGTTTAACCCAAAAGTGGAGTGGGCTTTATGGCTCATCACAATCTTTAGCATTAGTAGAGTTTGTTGAAAAAACTGAAAGTGTTGTATTATTTATAGTTGATAATTCCAAACAAAGTCAGCAACTTCAACAAGATATTTCTTTTTACAATAAAGATTTTGAAGTGTTTTCTTTCCCAGATTGGGAAGTATTGCCTTATGATAGTTTTTCGCCTCATCAAGATATTATTTCACAGCGATTAAAAACTTTAAAAAAATTACCACAGCTAAAAAAAGGTATTTTAATTGTCACTTTAGAGACTTTATTGCAAAGAATCTGCCCACCAGAATTCTTGGATAAATATGGGTTTGTGATGAATGTAGGAGATAACTTAGATATTGAAGGATTTAGTTATCAATTATTATCGCTAGGATATCAACGCACGCAAAAAGTATTAATTCCAGGGGAGTTTTCTATTAAAGGCTCTATTATTGATGTTTTTGCAATGGGTGCGAAACAACCATTTAGATTGGATTTATTTGATGAAGAAATAGAAACAATTCGCTTTTTTGATGTAGAAACACAACGCTCTATTGAAGAGGTTAAAAATATTGAGCTCCTACCTGCAAAAGAATTTGTGGCTGATAAAGAGAGTATTGATTTATTTGTAGAAAATTATCAAAAACAAGCTTTAGAAAATAGTGTAATTTTAGAAGCAGTTAAAGAAGGTCGTTTTTTAGGTGGTATTGAATTTTTTCTACCATTATTTTTTAAAAAAACAGCAACATTATTTGATTATCTACCACAAGATTTTATTTATTGTAGTAGTGATAACTTATCACAACAAGTGTCAGATTGTTGGTTAGAAATTGATGAGCGTTATCAAAAAATAAAAAAAGATAGAGCAATTTTGCAACCAGAAATTGTTTTTCTAAAACCAGAAATATTATTTTCAAAATTAAAACAACAGCAACGCATTACTATCCAAAGACCTAATGCAGTAAAAACAACAATTAATTTTAAAACACAATTATTACCACCCTTAATAATTAAAAATGATACACCTAAGCCTTTAAGTAGATTGCTTACTTTTGTTAATAATTTTCAAGGTAGGGTTTTATTTATTGTTGAGTCTTTGGGGAGACAAGAGTTTCTAATTGAATTGTTAAATCAGCATATTCAAGATTTAAAACAAATAGAAAGTTGGCATAATTTTCTTAAAAATAACAATAAATTCTCTATTACTGTTGCACAATTATCAGAAAGTTTATTTTTAAATGATATTGTTGTGATTACCGAAGGGGATATTTTTGGTAATGAATTAGTGCAACAACGCCGTAGAAGAAGAGCAAAACATAAAGATTTTGGTGATTCAATTAAAAATCTTGTAGAGTTAAAAATAGGTGATGCTGTTGTGCATGAAAAATATGGTGTCGGTAGGTATTTAGGGATTGAAAGTGTTGTATATGATGAGCAACCACAAGATTTTATTCGTATTTTATATGCTAAGAATTCTAAATTAAATGTGCCGATTACTTCATTGAATTTGATTTCTAGTTATAGTGGTGCTTCTCCAGAATATGCACCCTTACATACTTTAGGCTCAGGACAATGGGCAAAAGTTAAGAAAAAAGCAGCAGAGAGTTTGCACGATGTTGCTGCTGAATTATTAGAAATTTATGCTAAAAGAGAGAGTAGCAAAGGTTTTGTAATGGATAAACCTAGTGATGCATATAGTAATTTTGTTGCTGACTTCCCTTTTGAAGAAACACCTGATCAACAAAAGGCTATTGATGAAGTTGTATTTGATATGCAAAAACCACGCCCAATGGATAGGTTGATTTGTGGTGATGTTGGATTTGGTAAAACAGAAATTGCAATGCGAGCTGCGTTTATTGCTATTGAATCTGGAAAACAAGTTGTTTTATTAACGCCAACAACTTTATTAGCAAACCAACATTACGATTCATTTGTTAATCGTTTTACAAAATACCCTGTTAATATCGGTGTGCTTTCTCGGTTTCAAACAGCAAAACAGCAAAAACAAACCTTATTGGGATTAGAACAAGGTCAAGTAGATATTGTTATTGGCACACATAAATTATTAAATAAATCTATTAAATATGCAAATTTAGGGTTAATGATTGTTGATGAGGAACATCGTTTTGGTGTTAAACAAAAAGAAAAATTTAAAGCTTTAAAAAGTGATATTGATATTTTGACAATGACAGCAACACCTATCCCAAGAACACTGAATATGGCATTAGGGGATTTGAAAGATTTATCTATTATTGCAACCCCCCCTAAAAAACGAGTTGCTATTAAAACATTTGTTAATGAATGGAACAATGGAATTGTTAAAGAAGCTTGTTTAAGAGAGGTTCATAGAGGTGGTCAGATTTTTATCCTACATAATGAAATTGATACTATTGATTTAATGGCTGACAAATTAGAAGAGTTATTGCCTAATATTTCGTTAAGAATTGCGCATGGTCAAATGCCTGAGAGAGAATTAGAATTGGTGATGAAAGATTTTTATCATCAAAGGTTTCAAATATTACTTTGCACGACTATTATTGAAACAGGGATTGATATTCCCAGTGCGAATACAATTATTATTAATAATGCTCAAAATTTTGGTTTGGCACAATTGCATCAATTACGAGGTAGAGTCGGAAGATCACATCATCAGGCATATGCTTATCTTATGATTAAGTCAAAACAAGGTTTAACAGATAATGCAAAAAAACGCTTAGATGCTATTTCAGCCTTAGAGGATTTAGGTGCAGGTTTTATGTTGGCAAATCATGATTTGGAAATTAGAGGTGCTGGAGAATTATTAGGTGAAGGACAAAGTGGAAAAATACAAGAGATTGGTTTTTCTTTATATCACGACCTATTAAAACGAACAATTGAGGCAATGAAAGCCAATAAAAAAATTGATTTATCTGTGCAAGATGAAGTAGATATTGATTTGAATTTTTCAACAATCTTACCTGAAGATTATATTTTTGATGTGCATGAAAGGTTGATTTTTTATAAGCGCATTGCAAGTAGTAAAAATGAGCAAGAGCTAAAAGATATTCGTATTGAGCTTATTGATAGGTTTGGATTACTCCCTGAATCAGTGAATAATTTATTTGATATAACGCTTTTAAAACAACTTATAGAGCCGATGGGAATTGTGCAAATTTTTGCTGATGATAATCAGATAAAAATTGTTTTTAATATTAGTCCAAATATAAATACTGAAAAATTTATAGAAATATTGCAACAAAACCCACAAACTTATCGTTTTGATGGTAAGACTAAATTAGTTGTTGCCCAGAAAACAACTAGAGAGTCTAGAATAGCAGAATTAAATAAAATTCTTTTGAGAATACAATAGAATTTATACATTAGTATCGGTGCTTTATTAGTAGGGAGTTTGTCGTTTTTAGGTTTTTAAAGTATAATCTAACCCTTTTGATTTTAATGGATTTACAATTATGGCATCACGCAGAGAACTAGCAAATGCCATCCGTGCTTTGAGTATGGATGCAGTTCAAAAAGCAAATTCAGGACATCCAGGAGCACCAATGGGAATGGCAGATATTGCTGAAGTTTTATGGAATTCTCATATGAAATATAATCCAACCAATGCCAAGTGGGCTGATAGAGATAGGTTTGTTTTATCCAACGGGCATGGTTCAATGTTGATATATTCATTATTGCACTTGTCAGGATTTAATCTTTCAATAGATGATATTAAAGATTTTCGTCAATTACATTCTAAAACAGCAGGGCATCCAGAATATGGTTATGCTGATGGTATTGAAACAACAACAGGTCCATTAGGGCAAGGGATTACTAATGCTGTAGGTATGGCAATTGCAGAACGCACATTAGCTGCACAATTTAACAAACCAAATCACGAAATTGTTAATCACCATACTTATGTGTTTATGGGAGATGGTTGTTTGATGGAAGGCTTGTCGCATGAGGCTTGTGCAATGGCAGGAACTCTGGGATTGGGTAAGTTAATAGCTTTTTGGGATGATAATGATATTTCAATTGATGGACATATTGGTGATTGGATGGAAAAAGGCGTTCCAGCTCGTTTTAAATCTTATGATTGGCATGTAATTGCTGTTGATGGACATGATGCAGATGCTATTAGCAAAGCAATTGAAGAGGCAAAAGCAACAACTGATAAACCAAGTTTGATTTGTTGTAAAACTACAATTGGTTTTGGTTCGCCAAATCTAGCTGGAACACATGATTGTCATGGTGCACCATTAGGTGATGAAGAGATAGAAGCAACTCGTAAAGAATTAGGTTGGAATTATGCACCATTTGAAATTCCTGCTGATGTTTATGAAGGTTGGGATCATAAAAAGCAAGGTGGAATTGATGAGTCTGATTGGAATGATAAATTTGCAAGTTATGCAAAAGAGTATCCGGCAGAAGCAAAAGAGTTTGAGCGTAGAATGTCTGGTGAATTACCTGCTAATTTTGTTGCAGAAATGGATAAATATATTGCAAAAACTCAAGAAGAAATGCCGAATATTGCTTCAAGAAAGGCATCACAAAATGCAATTGAAGCGATGGGACCTTTATTACCAGAAATGTTTGGTGGTTCAGCAGATTTAACAGGTTCTAATTTAACTAATTGGTCGGGTACTGTTAAGGTTAATAAAGAAAATGCAAATGGTAATTATATCTCATGGGGTGTGCGTGAATTTGGTATGGCTCATATGATGAATGGTATGGTGTTGCATGGTGGTTTTAAAGTTTATGGTGCAACTTTCTTTATGTTTATGGAATTTATGCGTAATGCACTTCGTATGTCTGCTTTGATGAAAATTGGAACGATTTATGTTTATACACATGATTCAATTGGTTTGGGTGAAGATGGTCCAACACATCAGCCTGTTGAGCAAATGGCAACAATGCGTTTAATTCCTAATTTTCAATCTTGGAGAGGTTGTGATGCTATTGAATCAGCAGTTTCTTGGAAAATAGCAATGTTAAGAAATAATGCGCCAACTGGTTTAGTTTTTTCAAGACAAAACTTAACGCCAATGAAAAGAACAGCAGAACAAGTAGCTAACATTGAAAAAGGTGGTTATGTATTGGTTGATTGTGAAGGTAAGGCAGATGTTATTTTAATTGCAACAGGCTCAGAAGTTGCTTTAGCGGTAGAAAGTGCTCAAGCAATGCAAGATAAAAAAGTGCGTGTTGTTTCAATGCCTTGTACGAATGCGTTTGATGAGCAAGATAAATCTTATAAAGACTCTGTTCTAACACCAGATGTTAAACGTGTTGCGATTGAAGCAGGTATTGGTGATGGATGGTATAAATATATTGGTTTAGATGGCGGTTTAGTTTGTATGACTACTTTTGGTGAGTCAGCACCAGCAAACGATTTGTTTAAAGAGTTTGGATTTACAGTAGAAAATGTAGTAGCAACTGTTAAAAAAGTAATCGGTTAAAAAGGAGAAAAAGATGACAATAAAAGTAGGGATAAATGGTTTCGGTCGTATTGGTAGAATGGCTTTTCGTGCAATTGCAAAAGACTTTCCAGAATTAGAAGTAGTTGCTATTAATGATTTATTAGACAATGATTATTTAGCATATATGCTTAAGTATGACACAGCACAAGGTCGTTTTGAAGGTGATATCGCTGTTGAAGGCGATAATTTTGTGATTGATGGTAAAAAAATTCGTTTAAGTGCAGAGCGTGATCCAGCAGATTTAGCATGGGGTGATGTAGATGTGGATGTTGTAATTGATTGCACAGGTTTCTTCTTAACTAAAGACTCTTGTCAGGCACATATTAATGCAGGAGCTAAAAAAGTTGTTCAATCTGCACCAAGTAAAGACGATACGCCAATGTTTGTTTATGGTGTTAATCATGAAAAATATAATGGAGAAGTAATTATTTCAGCAGCTTCTTGTACAACTAATTGTCTTGCACCTATTGCAAAAGTTGTAAATGATAATTGGGGTATTAAAAGAGGGTTAATGACAACTGTTCATGCAGCAACAGCAACACAAAAAACTGTTGATAGCCCAAGTATGAAAGATTGGAGAGGTGGTCGTGCGGTATTTGAAAATATTATTCCTAGTTCAACAGGTGCAGCAAAAGCAGTAGGTAAGGTTTTGCCTGAATTAAATGGTAAGTTAACTGGTATGGCTTTTCGTATTCCTTCAGTTGATGTTTCAGTAGTTGATTTAACTGTTGAATTAGATAAACCTGCAACTTATGATGAAATTTGTTCAAAAATGAAAGAATCAGCAACAACAGGAGATATATCTAAAACATTATCTTATACTGATGAAAGTGTTGTATCTTCAGATTTTCGTGGTATTGGTTTTTCATCAGTTTTTGATGCAGGAGCTGGTATTGCACTTGATGATACATTTATGAAGTTGGTTTCTTGGTATGACAATGAGTATGGTTATACTTGTAATATGCTTCGTTTAGTTGAGCATGTGAGTAAATAAGATGTCAATTATCAAATTAGAGAATTTAGATTTATCGAGTAAAAAAGTTTTAATTCGTCAAGACTTAAATGTGCCAATTAAAGATGATGTTGTGACTAGTGATAAACGAATTAAGGCTTCTTTGCCAACAATTCAAATGGCTCTTAAAAAAGGAGCAAAAGTGATGTTAATGTCACATTTGGGTAGGCCAACTGAAGGGGAATATTCAGAAGAGTTTTCCTTACAGCCTGTTGCGACTAGATTATCAGAGTTATTAGGTTTTACTGTTCAATTAGAGAAAAACTGGTTAGATGGTGTTGAAATGAATGATGGTGAAGTTGTTCTTTGTGAAAATGTTCGTTTTAATGCAGGTGAAAAAGCAAATGATGAAGGGTTAAGTAAAAAAATGGCATCATTATGTGATGTTTTTGTAATGGATGCCTTTGGTACTGCTCATCGTGCACAGGCTTCAACACATGGCGTAGCTAAGTATGCACCAATTGCATGTTCTGGTCCATTATTAAGTGGGGAATTAGAGGCTTTAGGTAAGGCGTTAGACAATCCAAAACGACCAATGGTTGCTATTGTTGGTGGTTCAAAAGTTTCAACAAAATTAACAGTATTAGAAAGTCTTTCTAAAATTGTTGATAAGTTAGTTGTTGGTGGTGGTATTGCAAATACTTTTATTGCTGCACAAGGACATAATATTGGTAAATCTTTATGTGAGAATGATTTAATTCCAACAGCGAAAAAGTTAATGGAAACTTGTGAGATTCCAGTTCCAGCTGATGTTGTCTGTGGTAAAGAATTTTCAGAAAGCACACCAGCTGAGATTAAGAATACTAGTGATATAGTTGATGATGATATGATTTTTGATGTTGGTCCTAACTCATCAAAAGAATTAGCTGAAATTATGAAGAATGCAGGAACAATTGTATGGAATGGACCTGTTGGTGTTTTCGAATTTGATCAATTTGGTAATGGGACTAAAGATTTAGCAATAGCTATTGCAGATAGTTCAGCATTTTCTATTGCAGGTGGAGGTGATACTTTAGCAGCTGTTGATAAATACAATATTGAAGATAAAGTAAGTTATATTTCAACAGGTGGCGGTGCATTTTTAGAATTTTTAGAAGGTAAAGTTTTACCTGCTGTTGATATTTTAGAACAAAGAGGAAAGGGGTAAAGTTTGCTTAGAAGAACTAAAATCTTAACAACTTTAGGTCCTGCAACTGATAAAGAAGGTGTTTTAGAGTCTATTTTAGATGCTGGAGTTAATATTGTTAGAATTAACTTTTCACATGGTAATGCAGATGAACATTTAGGTAGAGTTAAAGCTGTTAGAGATTGGGCTGAAAAAAACAATACTTATATTGGTATTTTGATGGATCTACAAGGTCCAAAAATTCGTATAGCTTGTTTTAAAGATGGGCTGAGAATTCAGTTAAAAAATGGTGATAAATTTGCTTTAGATGCTGATCAAGATGAATTAATGGGTAATCAAAAGTCAGTTGGTATTGCTTATAAAAAATTACCACAAGATGTCAAAAAAGGTAATGTTTTATTATTAGATGATGGAAAAGTTGTTTTAGAAGTATTAAATGTAGAAGGTAATAAAATTAATACACTAGTGATTCAAGGTGGAGAATTATCTGATAAAAAAGGTATAAACTTACGAGGTGGTGGTTTATCAGCAGATGCCTTAACAGAAAAAGATAAGAAAGATATTTTAATTGCAGCCAAGGCTAAAGCTGATTATGTTGCTTTGTCATTCCCTGTTAGTGGCGATGATGTTCGTTTGACTAAAAAACTTCTAAAAGAAGCAGGATGTGATGCTGGTGTTATTTCAAAAATAGAAAGAGCAGAAGCATTAAAACAAGAGATTATTGAAGATATTGTAAAAGAATCAGCTGGAATAATGGTTGCTCGTGGTGATTTAGGTGTTGAAATTGGGGATCCATTATTGCCTGCAGAACAAAAGCGTTTGATTAAACTAGCAAGAAAAAATGATAAAGTTGTGATTACAGCAACTCAGATGTTGGAGTCAATGATTGAAAATCCAATTCCAACTCGTGCTGAAGTTTTTGATGTTGCAAATGCTGTTTTAGATGGCACAGATTGTGTTATGTTATCAGCAGAGACAGCTGCTGGTAAATTTCCGTTAAATGCTGTTAAAACAATGGATGAAGTTTGTTTAGAGGCAGAAAAAAACCCACTTGCTACACAATCAGAACATCGTATTGGGGAAAGGTTTGAGTATATTGATGAAGCCGTTGCAATGAGTGTTATGTATGCTGCTAATCATTTGAAAATAAAAGTAGTTGTTTCACTAACACAATCAGGTAGTACTGCGTTATGGATGTCAAGGATTAGTTCAAATGTGCCTATTTTTGCTATGTCTGATAATTTAAAAACATTACAAAAAACAACTTTATTTAGGGGTGTTTATCCATCATATTTAGATTTAAATGGTGATTGGGGTGAAATAAATAAAGCAGTTGTGGCTAAATTAGAAAAAGATGGTCATATTACAAATGGTGATCTAATTGCGATTACTAAAGGGAATTATAAAGGTAAAACAGGTGGTACTAACTTAATGAAAATTATTAAAGTTGGTGAAAATAGTTATTAATTAAGGTAGTTATCTATATTTTGAGTTACTTATAAAAGTGACAAAGTAAAATTAATTTTTAAAATAGTTTATAAATAAAGGAGAGAGAAATATGTTAATTTCAATGAGACAATTATTAGATCATGCGGCAGAAAATGGATATGGAATGCCAGCATTTAATGTAAATAATATGGAGCAAGTTCATGCGATTATGCAAGCAGCTGATAAAACTAATAGCCCTGTTATTATGCAAGGATCAGCAGGTGCTAGAGGTTATGCAGGTGAGCCGTTCTTACGCCATTTAATTATTGCAGCTACTGAAATGTATCCACATATTCCTATTGTAATGCACCAAGATCACGGTAGTGAGCCAGCAGTATGTTTGCGTTCAATTCAATCAGGTTTTTCATCAGTGATGATGGATGGTTCATTAGAAGCTGATATGAAGACGCCAGCTAGTTTTGAATATAATGTTAATGTGACTAAAACAGTGGTTGATATGGCCCATGCAGGTGGTGTTTCTGTTGAGGGAGAATTAGGTTGTTTAGGTTCTTTAGAAACAGGTGAAATGGGTGAAGAAGACGGTCATGGTGCTGAAGGTAAATTAGATTTAGATATGCTTTTAACTTCTGTTGAAGAAGCTGCTGATTTTGTTAAAGCAACTAATGTTGATGCTTTGGCAATTGCAATTGGAACTTCACATGGTGCTTATAAATTTACACAAGAGCCTACAGGTGAAGTATTGAGGATTGATAGAATTAAAGAAATTCACGAAAGAATTCCAGATACACATTTAGTAATGCACGGTTCTTCATCTGTGCCACAAGAATGGTTAGAAATAATCAATAATTATGGTGGTGATATGGGGCAAACTTATGGTGTGCCAGTTGCTGAAATCCAAGAAGGTATTAAAAACGGTGTTCGTAAGGTAAATATTGATACTGATTTAAGAATGGCTTCAACAGGTGCTGTGCGTAAATTCTTAGCAGAAAACACTGCAAATTTTGATCCTAGAAAATTCCTAAAAGAATCAACTAATGCAATGAGTGATATTTGTACTGCTAGATTTGAGGCTTTTGGTTCTGCTGGTCAAGCTGATAAAATTAAAGTTATTTCACTTGAAGATATGATTTCTCGTTATGCTTCTGGTGAATTGGACGCTAAAGTTAAATAATTAATGTATAAAGCAACAAAAAAAGCTCGTTTTAACGGGCTTTTTTTGTTTTAAAAAAATGAAAAACATCACATTACATTGGCAGATATTAATAGCATTAGTTTTAGCAACTATTGTTGGTTCTGTATTAAATATAGAAAGTTCCGTTGTTGGTATTAAATTTTTAAGTATTTTTGCATTTGGTGGAACAATATTTTTAAATCTTTTAAAAATGGTTATTGTGCCGTTGATTATCGCAGCGATGATTGTTTCAGTAATAAAAATTGCAGGACATAAAGATTTTGCTTTATTGGGTAAAAGAGGTGCGTTATATTATGTTTTAACGAGTTTTATTGCTGTTGTTATTGGTTTGTTTTTTGTTAATTTATTAACACCAGGCGTTGGGCAAGTTTTATTTAATCAAGAAGCAAGTGTAATAATTTCTAATAAACTAGGAGATAAAGATTTAGGAAGTATTGTTGAAATATTTATTAGAATGATTCCAACAAATATTTTTCAAGCCAGTAGCGAGAGTAATATTTTAGCTTTAATTTTTTTCTCAGTTATTTTTGGTTTTTTTGCTTCAAAACTCCCTGAAAAAAATAAAATAACAATAACTCATTTTTTTGAAGGTGTGTTTGAAACAATGATGATGATTACGCAATGGGTTTTAAAATTTGCTCCAATTGGCGTATTTTGTTTAGTGAGTGGTGTTGTTGTTAAAACAGGGGTTGCGCAATTCGAACAAGTTTTATGGTTTTTTATTACGGTTATTTTAGCGCTTACAACGCATTTTTTGATTGTGATGCCTTTAATTTTAAAGTTTTTCTCAAATACAACTTTTATTAAACATCTTAAAGATGTTGCACCTGCATTATTAACAGCATTTTCAACTAGTTCTTCTGCTTCAACCTTACCAGTGACAATGGAATGTATTGAAAATGCAGGAGTTGATAAAAGTGTTAGTCGTTTAATATTACCATTAGGGGCAACTATTAATATGGACGGCACAGCACTTTATGAGTGTATTGCTGTGATATTTATTGCTCAATTAGCAGGAGTTGATTTAAGTTTATCTCAGCAGTTATTGGTCGTAATTCTTGCATTAACAACTTCTATTGGTGTTGCTGGAATTCCTTCAGCAAGTTTGGTTGCGATTGGTTTGATTTTAACAGCGTTAGGATTGCCTTTAGAAGCAATGGCTATTTTATTAGTAACAGATAGAATTTTGGATATGTTAAGAACTAGTGTTAATGTTTTTGGGGATACTTGTGGTGCTAGGGTATTAGATAAGGTTTTAAAGAAAAATGGATAAAAATAAATTATTAATTATTTTAGATGGTTGGGGTTATGCAAATAAAGTAGAAAATAATGCAATTGCTCAGGCTGATACACCTATTTGGGATAACTTACAAAAAAAATACTTAAATACTTTAATTCATACTTCTGGTAGAGATGTTGGCTTACCAAAAGGACAAATGGGTAATTCTGAAGTGGGACATTTAAATTTAGGTGCTGGTCGTGTTGTAAAACAAAGTTTTACGCGTGTTGATGATGATATTTCATCAGGGATGTTCTTTCATAATCAAGTATTAGTTTCAGGGGTTGATAAAGCTGTTAGAAATAATAAAGCTATTCATATTATAGGTTTATTATCTGATGGTGGAGTTCATAGTCATTTTGAGCAAATTTTTAAAATGCTTGAGTTAGTCAAAAAACAAAATGCAATAAAAGTTTATTTACATATTTTTACTGATGGTAGAGATAGTGCCCCTAAGAGTGCTAAGTTGTATATTGCTCTTTTAGAGAGTAAGTTAGCAGAGTTAGGCGTTGGTAGAATTGCGACAATTATTGGTCGTTATTATGCAATGGACAGGGATAATCGTTGGGATAGAGTGGAACAGGCATATCGTTTAATAATTGGTGAAAAACATACTAAAAAAGCACTTAGCGCAAAAGATGCTGTTGAAATGGCGTATGCTGAAAATAAAACAGATGAGTTTATTCCAGCAACACTTATAGGTGATGAGATTAAAGCTGATGATGAAGATTTATTTGTGATGATGAACTATCGTGCAGATAGAGTAAGAGAGATTACTCAAGCTTTAACACAAAAATTTGATAGATTTGCTAATCGTAATTTTGTGGCTAAAAATTTTATTTGTTTAACAGAATATAAAGAAGAATTTAATTTACCAACTGCTTATCCACCTAAAACAATTGTAAATTCTTTTGGTGAATATGTTTCTAATTTAGGTATGACACAGCTTAGAATTGCTGAAACTGAAAAATATGCACATGTAACATTTTTCTTAAGTGGTGGAAAAGAACATCCTTATAAAGGGGAAGATAGAGTATTAATTCCTTCACCTGAAGTCGCTACTTATGATTTAAAGCCAGAAATGAGTGTATTTGAAGTGACTGAAAAGCTTATAGAGGCGATTAAAAGTAAGAAATATAATTTTATTATTTGTAATTTTGCAAATACAGATATGGTTGGTCATAGTGGTAATTTAGAAGCAGCTATTAAAGCTGTTGAGGCTGTTGATGTTTGTTTAGGTAAAGTTAAAAATGCAATTGAAAATAATCAAGGTGAAATGATTATTACAGCAGATCATGGAAATGCTGAAAAAATGTTAAATACTCAAACTAATCAGCCACATACAGCACACACAAATAACCCTGTTCCTTTTATATTTGTTAGTAATAGACAAGCAACAATTGCCCAAGAAAATACAGGTTCATTATCTGATGTTGCACCAACTTTATTAGAAATGATGGGCTTAGAAAAACCAATAGAAATGACTGGAAAATCACTTTTAACTTTTAATTAAATAGGAGAATTGTATGAAACAATCAAATTTTATAGCCCCTTCCATCTTAGCAGCAGATTTTGCTAAGTTAGGCGAGGAAGTTGATACAGTATTAAAAGCAGGAGCAGATATTGTTCATTTTGATGTAATGGATAATCACTATGTGCCAAATTTAACTATAGGACCATTGGTTTGTGAAGCATTAAGAAAGCACGGTGTGACAGCACCAATAGATGTTCATTTGATGGTTAAACCAGTTGATAGAATAATTCCTGATTTTATTAAAGCAGGTGCAAGTTTTATCACTTTTCATCCTGAAGCAAGTGAGCATATTGATAGAACTTTGGGGATGATTAGAGAAGGTGGTTGTAAGGCAGGATTGGTTTTTAATCCAGCAACACCTTTAAATATTTTAGAAAATGTAATGGATAAAGTTGATATGATTTTATTGATGTCAGTTAATCCAGGGTTTGGTGGTCAATCTTTTATTCCTCATACATTAGAGAAATGTCACCAAGTTCGTAAGATGATTGATGAGAGTGGTTTAGATATTCGTTTAGAAATTGATGGTGGGGTAAAAATTGATAATATTCGTGAGGTTGCAGCAGCAGGTGCTGATACTTTTGTTGCAGGATCGGCAATTTTTAACACTCCAAATTATAAAGAGACAATTGATAAAATGCGTGTAGAACTAGCAAAAGTTTAGTTTTTAGTAGGCAATATGTTTGTAATTGGTGAAAAAGTTGAAGGTTATGAAGTTGAGGTTTTAAACGAGCGAGAGATTAGAGCAAGTGCTGGGATATTATTTCTATTTGGTATTATTAGCTTTATGTTCGCTATCTTAACTTCAAATTTTGCTATTGCAAAAATTATGGTTGTTGCTTTTATGGTTGATTTTATTATTCGTTTATTGATTAACCCAAAATATGCCCCAAGTTTGGTTATTGGTAGATGGATTGTCAATAATCAAACACCTGAATATGTAGGTGCAGTGCAAAAAAGATGGTCTTGGTGGGTTGGTTTAGTTTTAGCATTAATTATGTTTTATAGTTTTGTATTAAATGATATTCGTGGCCCTATTAATATTTTAATTTGTGGTTCTTGTTTGATATTTTTGTTTTTTGAGGCTGTTTTTGGTATTTGCTTAGGTTGTAAATTGTATGATTTATTTCATAAAAAAAGTGCTCAGTATTGTGCTGGAGATGTTTGTAATGTAGATAAAAAAAGAGAAGATATTCAAAAAACAAATATAACTCAATGGTTGAGTGTGATTATTTTTATTAGTTTTTTATATTTTTTACCTAGTGTTATCAACTATTATCAAAGTAATCTTGCTCCTGAAAAAGATTGCACAGTGCCACAATTTGCTATTGATATGGGACACGAAGAAGTTTGGAAGGAACACAATAATTGTTTATAAATGTTGTATAATTGTTATTTTTTAATTTATACAATTTATATAATGAAAAACATATTCTTAAATAATATTACTATTTTAATATTAATATTTAGTAGTTTTACTTATGCTGAGCGACCTAAAGTAACTGATAATTTTTATCAAGCAATTAATTATGATTGGCTTAAAGATAGCAAAATACCTAAATCGCAATCAAGTATTACTAGTTTTAATTTAATAAAAACTAATAAAGTAGATAAAGCAATAAAAAAAATTGTTGAAAGTTTAGAACAACCTAAAACATCATCAGAAAAAAAACTTAAAGATCTTTATTATTCATTTATGAATAAAGAACATCGTAATAAGTTAGGAGTAAAACCAATTAAAAAATATTTAACAGCTATTGATAAAATTAATAATCGTAGTGATCTTGCATTATTAATGTCTGAATTTGTTAAAGGAGGTGTTGATGCACCATTTGTATTTTCTGTTATGCCAAATCCAAAAAATACAGAAGAACATATTTTAAGGGTATCTCAGTCGGGTATTTATCTTGCTCAAGAACATTATCTAAAAAATAACGAACGCTCTAAAAAACAACGCAAATTATATGCGGAGTTTTTGAAAAAACTTTTTACTTTGGCAGGTTATAAAAATATTGATAAACGAGTTGATAATGTTATTAATATTGAAACAAGATTGGCAAAAGATCAATTTACACCAGTACAAAGTCGTGATATGCATCTAATTTATAATCTTTATAGTTATGATAAATTATCAAAAGCATTAAGTAATTATCCTTTAGATAAGATGCTTGTATCTTTAGGAATTCCAAAAGTAGATAATATTGTTGTTAGGGAGCCACCATATATAAAAAGCATTAATAAACTAATTGTAGATATTGATATAGAAAAATGGAAGAATTATTTAAGATCAAAAGTTTTTGTTAGGTTTGCAAAAGTTCTTTCTAAAGATTTTGAGACGGCTATGATTGAGTTTTCTAAACAACGAGGTTTGATTAAACAAGAACCACAAGAATGGAAAAAAGGAGTTATTTTTATTAGCGAACAAATTCCTATGATTACTGGCAGAGTATATGTAGAGAATTTTTTTGATAAGAAATCAAAACTTTATATAATTAAATTAGTGGCATCAATAAAAAATGAATATAAGATAGCGATAAAAAACTCTAGTGTGTTTAGTGATGAAACAAAAAATAAAGCATTAAATAAACTTGAAAAAATGGTTTATAACATAGGTTATCCTGATAAATGGCAAGATTTTTCTAATCTTAAAATTAGCAAAGATGATTTAGTAGGAGATTCTGTTCATATTAGTGAGTTTAATTATGCTTACAATATCTCTAAATTAAACAAACCAGTAGATAAAGCAGAATGGGATGAGTCTCCACATAAAGTTAATGCTTTTTACAATCCTTTTGCTAATAAGTTTATTTTGCTTGCTGCTTTTTTAAACAAACCTTTTTTTGATATTAATGCTACAGATGCACAAAATTATGGAGGAGTAGGTTTTGCTATTGCTCATGAAATAGGACATGGTTTTGATGACCAAGGTAGTAAATTTGATGCCAAAGGTAATTTAGTTAATTGGTGGACAGACAAAGATAGAAAAGCTTTTAATAAACTTAAAAATAAATTAATTGCACAAGCTAATAAATATCAAATTTTTCCAAATATCTATCTTAATGGTAAGTTGGAAATAGGTGAGATTATTGGTGATTTAAACGGCTCTGAAATTTCTTTTCGTGCGTATCTACGCCTTGCTAAGAAAAAAGGAGTTGATAATGAGATAAATCGTAAGAAATTTTTTACACAAGTTGCCCATATTTGGCGTGAAAAGGTTCGTAAAGCTTCTGCCCTACAACTTCTTGCGCGTGATTCGCATCCTCCTGGTGAATATAGAACTAATGGAACTTTAATGAATCTGGATGTTTTTCATAACACCTATAAAACAAAACCAGGTGATAAAATGTATAGAAAACCATCAGAAAGAGTAAGAATGTGGTAACTTCAAAGAAATTTATTGTTTATCCCCCGCCAACAGCGTGGATAATTTCTAGTTTGTCACCTTCTTTCAAAGTAGTTGTTTTATGTTTAGATTTAACAACGATATTTTGATTTAATTCAATAGCAATACGTTTTTTTGTAAGTGATAAACTTTCAATTAATCCCATAACACTTAAGTCATCAGCAATATTTTTTTGTTCTCCATTGAGAATAATATTCATTTTATTTTGCCAATCGCACAACTTACAAAAGATTTTGCTTTTGTTGTAATCTTATCTAAACCTTCTACACTGCCTATAACAGGATAACCCAAACTATGTAATTTATCCTGAACAGTATTTAAATTAGACGCATCTGTTTCAAAAGAAACAGCACCTTTATCAACATTAACTTCAACATTATTGACATTATCAAGGGCAGATATTTTTTGAATGATTGAATTAGCGCAGCCACCACATTTAATATTTTCAACTTCTAAATGATATTGCATTGGTTGTATCCTTGTTAAATAAGAGATATTATACAAAAAATGCACATTTAATTTATGTTAAAATCTCAACTATTTTGGTTATAAATTCTTTGAAGTGAAAACAGTTGCTACATTAATTTTAGAAGATGGTTCTACTTTTGAAGGAATATCAATAGGTGTTGAAGGTAGCACTAGCGCAGAAATTGTTTTTAATACTTCAATGACAGGTTATCAAGAGATTCTAACAGATCCTTCTTATGCTGAACAAATTGTTCTTTTGACCTATCCACATATTGGCAATACAGGTGTTAATATTGATGATAATGAGTCTAATAAAATTTATGCTAAAGGGTTAATTATTCGTGATTTATCTCTTTTAGAAAGTTCGTGGCGTAAAGAAGAGACTTTAAGTAATTTTTTAAAAAAGCATAATATTGTTGCAATTGCTAATATCGATACTAGAGCATTAACAAATTTGTTAAGAGAAAAAGGCGCGTTAAAGGGATCTATAACAACAGTAGAAAACACAATAACAGCAAGAAGCTTGCAAGGATTGGATTTAGCAAAAGAAGTTTCAACCAAGGAAATTTATAATTTTGAAGAAAGTAGTTTTGATTTATCAACACGAACAAGAAAACCATTTGATAAAAAATATAATATTGCTGTTTATGATTTTGGTGTTAAAAGAAATATTTTAAATATGTTGGTTGATAGAGGTTGTAGTTTAACAATTTATCCAGCACAAACACCTGTTGAAGAAATCTTAAGAACTAATGTTGATGGTGTTTTTTTGTCTAATGGTCCAGGTGATCCAGAACCTTGTGATTATGCAATTAGTAATATTAAAGTTTTATTAGAAAAAGATATTCCTATATTTGGAATTTGTTTAGGTTATCAGTTATTATCTTTAGCAACAGGTGCTAAAACACAAAAAATGCTATTAGGTCATCATGGTGCAAATCATCCTGTGCAAGATTTAAAGAGTAAAAAAGTAGTCATTACTAGTCAAAACCATGGATTTACAGTCTCTGAAAATGATTTAGGTGATGATTTAGAAATCACACATCGTTCTTTATTTGATAATACAATTCAAGGTATTCAAGTTAAAGATAAGAAAGCTTTTGGTTTTCAAGGACATCCAGAGGCCAGTCCAGGGCCACATGATGTGTCTTATTTATTTGATAACTTTATAGGTTTATTATGAAAAAAATATTAGTTTTGTTTTGGAGCATTTTTTTATTTTCGTGCTCAACAATAGATAATTTAGTGACTAATGATGATTTAGATCCACTTGAGCCTATCAATAGAGTTGTTTTTGATTTTAATCTTACTGCTGATAAATATGTTTTGAGTCCAATTAACAAAGGTTATCAATCTGTAACACCAAAATATGTTCAAAATAGGGTTTCAGATTTCTTTGGTAATTTAAGTGATATAAAAACAGCATTTAATCAATTTTTGCAATTTAAAATTGTTGATGGTTTTGGTAGTATTGGTCGTGTTGCTCTTAATTCTACAATTGGTATTTTGGGCTTATTTGATGTTGCTACAGATTTAAAAATTACTAAAAAAAATGAAGATTTTGGTCAGACATTAGCTGTTTGGGGTGTTGGAAAAGGTCCTTTTTTGATGTTGCCATTTTTTGGTCCTAGCACATTAAGAGATGCAACTGGAATTGTTGGTGATAGTTGGGTGAAGGTTAATCCACAAGATCAACTCCCTGTTCAGCAAGATAGATTAGGTGTGAATATAATGAAAGTTATTGATGCTAGAAGTCAATTAGGTTCAATGTTAGATGTTGTGAAGCGTAAAAAAGATCCTTATATTTTTGCTAGAGATGGCTGGTTGCAAAAAAGAGAGTTTGATATTTATGATGGCAATCCACCGCAAGATGATTTTAATGATTTCTAAATAAAATAATGGCAAAAAGAACAGATATAAAAAGTATTTTAATTATTGGTGCAGGGCCAATTGTTATTGGTCAGGCTTGTGAATTTGATTATTCAGGGGCTCAAGCATGTAAAGTATTAAAAGAAGAAGGTTATAAAGTTATTTTAGTTAATTCTAATCCAGCAACAATTATGACAGATCCGCAAATGGCGGATAGAACATATATTGAACCAATAGATTGGCAAACTGTTGAAAAAATTATTGCAAAAGAACGACCAGATGCTTTGTTGCCAACAATGGGTGGACAAACAGCACTTAATTGTGCTTTGGATTTAGACAGACATGGTATTTTAGAAAAATATTCAGTTGAAATGATTGGTGCGAATAAAGAAGCTATTGATAAAGCAGAAGATAGAGATTTATTCAAAAAAGCAATGGAAAAAATTGGCTTAGATATGCCAAAAGCTGCTATCGCTCATACTATGGAAGAAGCTTTCAAAATTCAAGAAGAAGTTGGCTTTCCAACTATTGTTAGGCCTTCATTTACGATGGGTGGTAGTGGTGGTGGTATTGCTTATAATAAAGAGGATTTTGTTGAAATCTGTCAAAGAGGATTAGATTTATCACCAACAAATGAGTTATTAGTTGAGGAATCTATTTTAGGCTGGAAAGAGTATGAAATGGAAGTTGTTAGAGATAGTAAAGATAATTGTATTATTATTTGTTCTATTGAAAACTTTGATCCAATGGGAATACATACAGGGGATTCTATTACAGTAGCACCAGCTCAAACACTCACAGATAAAGAATATCAAATTATGCGTAATGCTTCACTTAAAGTTTTACGAGAAATAGGTGTTGATACTGGTGGTTCTAATGTTCAATTTGCAGTTAATCCTGAAAATGGGCGTTTAACAATTATTGAAATGAACCCTAGAGTATCTCGCTCTTCAGCATTGGCGTCAAAAGCAACAGGATTTCCAATAGCTAAAATTGCGGCAAAATTAGCAGTTGGATATACCTTAGATGAATTAGGTAATGATATTACGGGTGGAAAAACACCAGCTTCTTTTGAGCCAACAATTGATTATGTGGTGACAAAAGTACCTAGATTTGCCTTTGAAAAATTCCCTCAAGCTGATGATAAATTAACAACACAAATGAAATCAGTTGGTGAAGTTATGGCAATGGGTAGTAATTTTCAAGAGTCATTACAAAAATCATTACGAGGTTTAGAAATTGGTAAAAATGGTTTAGACCCTATTCTTGATGTTAATGAAGAAAGTAGTAGGAATATTATTAAAAAAGAGCTTTTATCAGCAGGACCAGAGAGAATTTGGTATATAGCTGATGCTTTTAGAATGGGAATGAGTTTAGAGGAAGTTTTTGACTTATCTAAAGTTGATCCATGGTTTCTAGCACAGATTCAAGAACTCATACAAATGGAAAATCAACTTAATGATATTAAATTAATTGATATTGATGCTTCTATCTTAAAAAAATATAAACAAAAAGGATTTTCAGATAAGCGTTTAGCTGATTTATTGGATAGTAAGGAGTCAGCCGTTCGTGAGCGAAGAAAAGTATTAAATGTATTACCTGTATATAAACGAGTAGATAGTTGTGCTGCTGAATTTAATACTGAAACTGCTTATTTATATTCTACTTATCAACAAGTTTGTGAATCTACTCCATCAGATAATAAAAAAATTATGATTCTAGGGGGTGGGCCTAATCGTATTGGACAAGGAATTGAGTTTGATTATTGTTGTGTTCATGCTTCACTTGCTTTAAAAGAAGAAGGTTATGAAACGATTATGGTGAATTGTAACCCTGAGACCGTTTCTACAGATTATGATATTTCTGATAGATTATATTTTGAATCATTGACTTTAGAAGATGTTTTAAATATTGTTGATATTGAAAAACCAACAGGCATTATTGTGCAGTATGGTGGGCAGACACCTCTTAAATTAGCAAATGATTTAGAAAAAAATGGTGTGCCAATTATTGGAACAAGTCCAAAATCAATTGATTTAGCAGAAGATAGAGAGCATTTTCAAAAAATTATTCAAAAATTAGGATTAAAACAACCTCATAATGGCACAGCAAGAAGTTTAGAACAAGCTTTTGATATTGCTGATGCAATTGGCTTTCCTTTAGTTGTTCGTCCATCTTATGTTTTAGGTGGTAGAGCTATGGAAGTTGTTTATGACAAACAATCATTAGAAAGGTATATGCATACAGCAGTTCAAGTATCTAATGACTCTCCTGTTTTATTAGATTATTTTTTAGATCATGCTATTGAAGTGGATATTGATTGTGTTTGTGATGAAGAACAAGTTGTGATTGGTGGTATTATGGAACATATTGAACCAGCTGGTATTCATTCTGGAGATTCTGCTTGTTCATTACCTTCTTATTCATTGTCTGATGATGTTTTATATGAAATGCGTCAGCAAGTTATTCAAATGGCAAAAGAGCTTAAAGTAATTGGATTGATGAATACACAATTAGCTTATCAAGATGATGAGATTTATGTTATTGAAGTTAATCCTAGAGCATCAAGAACAGTTCCTTTTGTTTCAAAAGCTGTTGGACAACCTTTGGCAAAAATTGCTGCAAAAACGATGGCAGGTATTTCATTACAATCTCAAGGTTTTACTAAAGAAATTATCCCGAAATATTTTAGTGTGAAAGAAGCTGTTTTTCCTTTTGTGAAGTTTTTAGGTGTGGATCCTGTTTTAGGTCCTGAGATGAAATCAACAGGAGAGGTAATGGGCAGTGGTGTTGATTTTGCAACTGCTTTTGGTAAGGCACAAAGAGCTGCAAGCACTTATTTACCAGAATCAGGAACAGTTTTTGTTAGTGTTCGTAAGTTAGATTTAGATAAATTAGTAGGTTTAGCACAAAAATTAATTGAACAAGGGTTTAATTTGGTTGCGACTAGAGGTAATTGGGGTATTCTAAATGAAGCTGGCATTGAGTGTGAAAAAGTTAATAAAGTTTCAGAAGGTTCACCTCATATTATTGATATGATTAAAAATGATAATGTTGATTTAATTATTAATACCACACAAGATACACAAGGTATGCAAGATGCTGCAGAAATTAGACGTCAGGCATTAGTTCATAAAATTACTTGTGTCACAACAGTATCAGCAGCTTTTGCTATTTTAAAGTCTTTAAAAACAGAAGATAAATTAGCAATTAATTGTTTGCAAGATTTACACGGAAAATTATAATGAATACGACACCTATGACAGTTAATGGCGCAGAGGTATTAAGCCAAGAATTAAAAAAATTAAAAGAGATAGAAAGACCAAGAATTGTTGAGGCTATTGCTGAAGCTAGAGCTCATGGCGACTTAAAAGAAAATGCTGAATATCATGCCGCAAAAGAGGAGCAAGGTTTTATTGAAGCACGCATTAAAGAGATAGAATCTAAATTATCAACAGCACAAATTATTGATGTCAGTAAGTTAAAACAAGATGGTCGTGTTGTTTTTGGTACCAAAGTTGAATTATTAAACTTAAATACAGAGGAAGAAATTATTTATCAAATCGTTGGCGAAGATGAAGCCGATGTAATGAATTATAAAATTTCTTGCACTTCACCTATTGCCCAAGGACTACTTGGTAAAGAAGAAGGTGATGAAGTTAATATCCAAACGCCAAATGGTATTGTTCCTTATGAAATTTTAGAGGTTCATTACACTATCTAATTTTTAAATGAATCTTATAGCAAAAATTAAAACCATATCATCGCAAACAGTATTATTATGGTTTGTTTTATCACTTGCTTTTTTATTAACAGGATATAAGGCATTAGAGTTAGGGAAATTTGGAGATGGAGAAGTTTATAATTCATTAGCTAGAAATATGGCTGATGGGTTTGGTTCTTTTTGGCAACCTTATTTTAGCGAAAGTGTTTTTAATGTTTTTTATGAACACCCACCATTTATTATATTTTTAAAAAGTTTATTGTTTACTTTTTTTGGCGATAGTATTTATTTTGAAGGGGTTTATGCCCTTTTTATTGGTAGTATTTTATTATTACTTATGGCTAGATTATGGCATTTAACAAACATTAGTTATATAGGTGTTTGGTGGGTATTACTACTTATTGTAGCTATACCTTATTTTACTTATGCTTTAGATACTGGATTATTAGTTGTTACTTTTTCAGCATTCTTTCTTAGTTCTGTTATTCTCAGTTATAAATCACAGTTTAAAACTAACTATTATTTATTTAGTATTTATGCAGCAATATTTATTTATTTAGGTTTTATTAGTAAAGGACCTGTTGCTTTAGCAACTTTAGCATTACCTACAATTGCTTTTATTACATTAAAAACTAAGTTTATTACAGCAATAAAAACAACTCTTATAATGATAATTACCTTTATATTGTTATTAAGTGCAACATTGTATTTTTCTGAAGATGCTCAAATATTTTGGCAGAACTTTTGGAGTTCTCAAGTATTAACGAGTTTAAGTGGCACTAGAGGGATAACTAATTATTGGCAATTACCTGAGCATTTTATTAATGAAATAATTTCACCAATTATCATTATTGGATTTATTTCTTTATTTCAATGGAAACTTAAACTTTCTAAAAGTCCTTATTTTTGGTTTTTTTTATTATTAGCTATTGCTAGTAGTTTTCCTTTTTTCTTAAGTCCTAGACAAAACAATCATTACATTTTTCATAGTTGGTTTTTATTTATTTTAGCACTTGCTCATTTAACAACACCTATTGCAAAAAATTCTCAAAAAATATTAAAACAAAAGCCTAAACTGAAAATCATTTACTTTTTTTTAACAATATTTCTCATAATAACAACTTTTTATTTAATGATAGATAGAAAGGATAAATTAGGCAGAAGAGCAGATTTTTTTGCTGATTTTTATTTACAAAATATACAAATAAAACCTAGATCTATGGTTACTTACTGCCCTTATGATAGATTAACTAAAGGTAGTTCAGATGTAAAAATATTTCCTTCTTTACAAAGAGTTTATAAAGCTAGTTATACAAAAAAAACAAATGCACCTTACTTAATTATTGAAAAAAATAAAGGTTGTGTTATTCCTGATAATTATTTTTTAGTTCATACAAATCCTACTAGACGCTACTTACTTTATAAAAGAAAGTATAATGCTAATCTTAACTACACACCAAAACAACTGAAAAATGCTAGAAAAATTTAAAAAAAATTTACAGTTTTATTTTGGCATTATTTTTAAAATTTATCTACTATTTCTAAGTTTTTTTGCTGTTTATCGTTTTATTTTTATTATCATATATTGGGACAAAATAGCACGAACAGAAGCGCCAATAAGTGAAATTTTTTATGTTTTTATTTCTGCTTTAAAATTAGATATTGGCATAATAACGACAAGTGCTATTTTAATAGTTTGGTTAATTTTATTATTACATAGTATTTTTAAACTATCTTTTCTTATTAGATTAACACATTTTTATACTTTTATAGTAGGATTTATTTATTCACTTATTTCAATTATTGAATTAGGTATTTATAGAGAATGGGAAGAAAAACCAAGTTTTGAAATTCTAACTTATTTTTCTCATCCTATGGAAGCATTTCATAGCGCACCACTAGGTCAATTTGTTGTTTTGTTATTAATACTTACAGTCATTATTATCTTTTTTTATAAAATAATGAAAAAAATATTCTCATCCTCTATGCAAGAACGCTCTTGGACTTTTTCATTATTTTTCATTATTTTTACACCTGTTTTATTGTTATTATTAGCCCGTGGTGGTTCTCAGCCAATTCCAATTTCACAAAGTGATGCTTATTATTCAAAACATAAAATATTAAATAATATTTCTATTAATACAACTTATAATTTTCTTCATTCAATAATTGAAAATAACCAATTATTATCAGGTGTTAATCCTTATATTAGTAAAGATGAGCAAATAAAAAAACTGTCAATAATAAAACCTTATTTAAATCAACAACATTGTAATAATCAAATTGATATTTTAAATAACAAAAAACCTAATATTGTCTTAGTAATTATGGAAAGCTTTTCTGGTTATTTTTTAGATAAGGATAAAATCATTCCTGAATTTATGTCTTTAACAAAACAAGGAATTTTATTCACTAATCTTTATGGTAGTGGCACTTTGTCACATGAAGGACTTCCAGCTATTTTATCTGGTTGGCCTGCAATTGATGATATTTATATTACTAACTCACCACAAAAATTTAAGTATTTACCGACCATCACAGCTAAATTAAAACAACAAAATTACTCTTCTCTTTTTCTTTTTGGTGGAGATTTAAATTATGGAAATTTAAAATCTTATATTTACAACAATAATTTTGATACTTTTTTAGAAGGAAAAGATATGAAAAAAATGTTACCTAATGAAACTCCAGGTGCTTTAGGCTATCATGATAAGGTGACATTACATTTACTTAATAAACTAACAAACTCAACTCCCCAACCTTTTTTTAACGCAATTTTTACTGTAAGTTCTCATTCACCTTACGATCAACCTTTACAAAATAAAATCAAGTTTGGTGGTGAGCATAAAAAATATTATAACTCTGTTTATTACACTGATAAATCCATTAGATCATTTATTAAAGAGGCTAAAAATAAAAAATGGTACAAAAATACCTTATTTATTTTTGTTGCTGATCATTCTCATGCGAATTCTAAATATTGGAGTAGAGATACACCAATGTGGCATCATATTCCAATGTTATTTTTTGGTGAGGTTATTAAAAAAGAATATCGTGGTAAAAGAATTAACAAAATTGTATCCCAGCATGATTTAGCATCAACATTATTAAATCAACTTGATATTAATACTTCTGAATTTAAATTTAGTCGTAATGTTTTATGTTCTGATTACAAACAAGGTGCTTATTATATGGTTAATGGTGGTTATGGTTTTATTACTCCTCAAGGGTCTTATGCTTATAACTTTAAAATTAAAAAAGAGGTTTATAAAGATAAAAAACCTAATAAAAAATTAGGACATTATTATCTAGAAAATTTATTTAATGAATTTATAAAATTATCAAAAAAATGATGGTATTAAAAAATGAAAAGAATTATTAAAGCATTTGTCTATTCAATGGCAGGATTGAAAGCAACATGGCAGAATGAAACAGCATTCAAACAAGAAGTTATCTTAAGTGCTATTTTATTACCACTTATTTTTTGGCTAACAAATGATGTTATTGAAAGGGTTATTTTAATTATGCCAATTTTTTTAGTTTTGATTGTCGAGATATTAAACTCAGCGATTGAGGCTTGTATTGATAGGATTGGTGCAGAAATTCATCCTTTATCAAAACAAGCAAAAGATATGGGTTCTGCAGCTGTATGGTTAAGTTTATTATTAGTGGTAATTGTATGGTCAATTATTCTAATCAAATAGAATTTTTTAATTTTGAAAGTATTGATAGCACTAATGATTTTCTTTTAAAACAACCATTTAATAAAAAAATACAAATTTGTATTGCCAAAGAACAAACGCAAGGTAAGGGGCAATTTAATCGCAAATGGTTGGCTGATAAAAACACTAGTATTCTTTGTTCAATTAAACGCAATTTTCCTAATATATCGTTAAATGGCTTAAGTTTGGTAGTGGGTTTGTCTATTATTAAAACATTAGAAAAACACTATCAAATTGTTGGTTTAAAAATAAAATGGCCAAATGATATTTATTATAAAGATAAAAAATTAGCAGGAATTTTATTAGAAAATATAGTGCAAAACCAACAACAAAGTTTGGTTATTGGTTTTGGGGTTAATATTAATCTAGCAAAAGACTTTTCAAATGATTTTGACTGGATTGATTTACAACGAATCTCAAAAAGAGAAATTGATATTAAAAAATTAACACAAGAAATAATCCAACAAATTTTATTGGATTGTGATTATTTTGTAGAAGTAGGTTGGCAAGGGTTTATTGATAAATGGCAACAATATGATTATCTTAAAGGACAGACAAAAACTATTAAAAACCAAACTGGTATAGTGCAGGGAGTTAGTAGTGATGGTGCTTTAATTATGAATATTGATGGTAAAAAACAGATATTTTATAGTTCATAAAAACCGATAACTGAACATATAACTTACAATATGTTCAAAAAACCACAAAAATGAATATATAACTTACAATGTGTTCAAAAAACCACAAAAATGAACATATAAGTTATAATGTGTTCAAAAATTTATAAAAATGAACAAACCTATGAAAATGCTTTCACAAATTATTAAAGAAAATTCATTTGAAGATATTGCTATTTTAAAAGCAACTATTAATGCTAATCGTTATTTAGCAGAATTAAAAGGATTAAATAAAAGTATGCCAAATCCACTTATTCTAGTTAATACACTAAGCTTACAAGAAGCACGAGATAGTTCTGAAATTGAGAACATTATTACAACACAAGATGATATTTTTAAATATAACGCTCAAATAGAATTTAATAATCCAGCTACTAAAGAGGTGAATAACTATTGCGATGCAATACGTAATTTTGTGGCTGAATTGCAAAAAAATAATTTAATTACTATTAATGCTATTATTAAATCTCAAAAAATTATTAAAGGTAATGATGCAGGTATTAGAGTTCAAAAAGGAACAGTATTACAAGATGAACTAACAAAAAAAATAATTTATACACCACCAGAACCTAACACACTAAAAACGTTACTTAATGACTTAGAAAATTTCATAAATAATTCACAAAATATTGATATTGATCCAATAATTAAAATGGCAATTATTCATCATCAGTTTGAGAGTATTCATCCTTTTTACGATGGTAATGGACGTATTGGCAGGATTATAAATATTATTTATTTAATCCAGCAAAACTTATTAGATACGCCAATATTGTATTTAAGTCGTTATATAAGCCATAATAAAACACAATATTATTATTTATTACAAGATGTTAGAGATAACAATAATTGGTCTGAATGGGTTGTTTTTATCTTAAAAGCAGTTACAAAAACAGCACAAAGCACAATAAATTTAATTAATGAAATTAAAAAATTACAACAACAACATAAAAATATTATTAGAACAAATCACAATAAAATATATTCACAAGATTTACTTAATAACATCTTCAAACATCCATATACAACTATTAAAATCTTTAAAAAAGATTTGAATGTGTCTAGAGCTACAGAAAGTCGTTTTCTAAATCAACTTGTT
>FPHJ01000038.1_pt1 | contig 29589 bp, 28 predicted proteins | sample 1057411 | NCBI WGS metagenome assembly FPHJ01 (sample SAMEA4473313, study PRJEB15554) | hydrothermal vent metagenome | biome: marine basaltic hydrothermal vent biome; feature: marine hydrothermal vent; material: water | place: Pacific Ocean | collected 2011-06-14/2011-07-23 | depth 1199 m
TGTATTGTTTTGTATCTTTTGCAAGTCGTTTAATATATTATTTGCTTCTAATTTGATAACTCTATTATTTTTCCAAAGTGCAACTCGCCTAATAAAATCAAGTGTTATATCTTTATTAGATGCTTTGATATCTTTTTTTTCTTCGTCGTTGTAGTTAAATTCATAGTTTAAAGAACTCTGCTCATTGTATTTTTCTATTTTTTTTATGCTATCATTCATTGTTGTTATGACCCTAATTTTTTATCTCTTTAAATAACCTTTGCTAACCGCTCAGCACTTTTTCTAACTAATGAAGCATCTTTACCTTCGACCATAACACGAACTAAAGGCTCAGTTCCTGAAGGGCGAATTAAAATACGACCTTCATCTTTTAGTTTTTCTTCAATAGCTTTTATTTCTTTTAATAAAACCTCATCTTTTGGATTAAATTTTTTGTCTTTTAATTCAACATTAATTAAGGTTTGAGGATATTTATTCATCACACTTTTTAGCTCATTAATTGTTTGTTTTGTTTGTGTGATAATTTCTAATATTTTAAGTGCAGAAATAATGCCATCACCAGTTGTAGCGTAATTCAAACAAATAATATGTCCTGAGCCTTCTCCACCTAGAATTAGATTATTTTTTGTCATTTCTTCCATAACAAATCTATCACCAACTTTACTTTCAATAAATTTAATCCCTAATTTTTCTAAAGATTTACGCATACCTAAGTTGCTCATTTGTGTGCCGACAATAGTATTTTTATTTAATAACTTATTATCTTTCCAATATTTAGCAATGATGAATACAATTTCATCACCATCAACTAATTCACCATTTTTATCAATAATAATCAGCCTATCACCATCACCATCTAGTGCAATTCCTAAATCAGCATTTGTTTCAATAACTTTAGCTTGTAGGTTTCTTGTATTTGTTGCACCACAATTTTCATTGATATTAAAACCATTAGGTGTATTGTTAATGATTGTCACTTTTGCGCCCAATTCTTTAAAAACAAAAGGTGCAATATGATAAGTCGCACCATTGGCGCAATCTAAAACAATATGTATGTTATTAAAATTCATTCCATATTTTAAAGTGCTTTTACAAAATTCAATATATCGACCAATTGCTTGACCTTTTCTCTCAGCTTTACCAATTTCATCAGCGATAACAGTTTTTATTGGTTTTGAAAGCTGTTTTTCAATTTCCTTTTGTTGTTTAGAACTGAGTTTAAAACCAAGATGATTGAAAAATTTCACACCATTATCTTGATGATTATTATGTGAGGCACTAATCACAACACCAGCAGTTGCACCATATGCTTTGGTGAGATAGGCAATTGCAGGTGTTGGCATTGGACCTAATAAACCAACATCAACTCCAGCAGAAATAAACCCTGCTTCTAGTGCTGATTCAAACATATATCCTGATGCTCTTGTATCTTTTCCAATAATAACATTAGCATTTTTATTGGTTTTTTTTAGAACCACACCAACAGCCCAACCTAATTTTAGAAAAAATTCAGCTGTTATAGGATTGGTCCCAACTTTACCACGAATACCATCTGTGCCAAAATAATAATTACCCATCTAATGCCTCCAAAATTTTTATCCCTTCATAAGTTTCTTGCACATCGTGCGTTCTAATAATTGTAGCACCATTTTTAACTGCTAATATATTTGCAATTAAACTTGCTGTTTTTCTTTTTTGAGGATTTGTTTGTTTAATAATATTACCAATCATTGATTTTTTAGAAATTCCTACTAAGATTGGATATTTTAATTGTTTGAAATATTTTAAGTTTTTAAATAATTCTTCGTTATGTTGTTGTGTTTTTCCAAAACCAAAACCAACATCAATGGTAATTTTTTCAGCATTGATACCATTTTTAATGCAGGTTTCAGTTCTTTCTTTTAAAAAATTAAAAACATCTTTGACAACATTATTATATTTAGGACTAATCTGCATTGTTTGAGGTTGTTTTTGCATATGCATTAGACAAACATCAACTTTTAATTTTGCAATGGTTTCTATGGCATTTTTTTTTTGTCCAGCATAAATATCGTTGATCATTGTTGCGCCATTATTAACTGCTTCAATCATTACTTTAGGTTTGTAGGTATCAATAGAAATAGGAATATCAGAGAATTTTCTAATAGATTTTATAACAGGAATAACTCTAGATAACTCTTCATCAATACTAACTTCTTTTGCATTAGGGCGTGAAGATTCTCCACCAATATCAATAATATCAACACCATTATCTAACATTAATTTTGCTTTATCAATCGCACTAATTTTTGAATGATATAAACCACCATCAGAAAAAGAATCAGGAGTAATATTTAATACACCCATAATTTTGGGTTTATTAGACATTTTGAGGTTGTTCATCACCTGTTAAATTATCATCATTATTTAAATCACTTTTAACAGTATCTTCCTTTTTGTTGTCTTTATTTCCCGTGCCAAACTCAGTTGATAATTCATCAGAATCACTGATAAAGGAAGGTTCTCTAGGCTCTTTTCTATCCATTAAATCATCTAATTGATCTTTGTCAATTGTTTCATATTTCATTAAACACTTTGCCATACTATGTAAGATATCTTCATTTTTAGTAAGAATATCAAATGCTACTTTATAATTTTTATCAATAATTTTATTGATTTCTTTATCTATTTTTTTGAAAGTTTCATCAGAAATATGTTTGTGTTTAGTGACTTGTTTGCCTAAAAATACTTCGCCATCATCTTCACCGTATGCTAGTGGGCCCATATCAGATAAACCCCATTTTTTAACCATATTATGTGCTAATTCAGTTGCTCTTTGAATATCATTACTAGCACCTGTAGTAACATTTTCAGAACCATAAATAATTTCTTCAGCAATTCTCCCACCATATAAAGATGCAATTTGTGAGTTTATTTTTTGTTTAGAAATGCTATAACTATCTTTTTTAGGCAAAAACATTGTCACACCTAAAGCTCTACCTCTAGGAATGATACTTACTTTATAAACAGGGTCGTGTAGAGGTACTAATCGCCCAACAATAGCATGTCCTGCCTCGTGATAAGCGGTAAGCTCTTTTTCCTTCTCGTCCATAATCATTGATTTTTTTTCAGAGCCCATCATAATTTTATCTTTAGCTTTTTCGAATTCTAACATTCCAACTAATGTTTTATCTTTTGAGGCTGCAAGTAATGCTGCTTCATTGGTTAAATTAGCTAAATCAGCACCAGAAAAACCAGGTGTTCCTCTTGCAATATCAATTGGTTTGACATTTTTTGCCACAGGAAGTTTTTTCATATGAACAGTTAAGATTTTTGTTCTACCTTCAATATCAGGAAACCCAACAGTCACTTGTCTATCAAAACGACCAGGGCGTAATAATGCAGGGTCTAAAACATCTGGTCTATTAGTCGCAGCGATAACAATAACACTATCAGAGCCTTCAAATCCATCCATTTCTACTAACATTTGATTAAGCGTTTGCTCTCTTTCATCATGTCCACCACCCATACCAGCACCACGCTGACGACCAACAGCATCAATCTCATCAATAAAAATAATACAAGGAGCTTGTTTTTTTGCTTGTTGAAACATATCACGAACTCTTGAAGCACCAACACCAACAAACATTTCAACAAAATCAGAACCAGAAATAAAGAAAAAAGGAACATTAGCTTCACCAGCAACAGCTTTTGCTAATAGTGTTTTTCCTGTTCCTGGAGGTCCTACCATTAAAACACCTTTAGGAATTTTCCCACCTAATTTTTGAAATTTTTCTGGTTCTTTTAGAAAATCAACTAATTCAGAAACTTCTTCTTTTGCTTCATCAACACCTGCAACATCTTTAAAAGTTATTTTGGATTTCTCTTTTGAAATTAGTCTAGCTTTTGAACGACCAAATGACATTGGGTTTCCACCACCCATCATTCCACCACCAGAGCCTTTCATCGTGAATAAAATAATACCAATTAGTAATAATATTGGTGCAACTGATAATAATAATTGTGTGAAAAAACCTTCAGTTTCTGGAGGTTGAGAAACAACTTTAACTCCATTATCTAATAAATCACCTACTAACCAAAAATCTCCAGGACTATAAGTTTTAAATTTTTGATTATTGACATCAATCCCTTTTATTTCATTGCCTTGAATTAAAACCTCACTAACAGCACCTTTTTTAACATCAGCAATAAATTGAGAATAACTAACAGTTGTTTCTTTCGCTTGAGGATCAAATTTATTATATAAATTAGTGAGCATTATTCCAAACACAGCCCAAAATAAGAGATTCTTCAACATTGTAAAATTTGTATAGGAAAAAGATAAAAAATCATACCCTAAAGATAAGCTTTTATGACATAATTATCCCTTTTTTGTGCTATAAAATTATGTTAAAAATTATCACTTTAATTAGTTTTTTGAGTTTGTTTATTAGTAGTTGTAATTATCATTTAAAAGAAAATGTAAATTTGGTTAATGCTGTTGTTATTGCAACAGAAAAAAATGAGTTTGTTGAATTATTAGAAAAAAGTTTTAATAAACAAACAACTGCAAAAATTAAATTAATAATCGGTGCAGAGTCATTAAAAGAAACAGCAGTAGTTTATGATAATAATGGTGGTGCTTCTGAAGTTAAACTAACTTTAACAATTCCTACAAAAATAACTAATTTAAAAGGTGATAAAATTTACTTTGATGATTCTTTATCAGTATCAAATATTGTTGCTATTCCTAGTAATGTTCAAAGTAAAGCTATTATAAAACAGCAAACTTATCAGAATTTAAGAAATAATTTGCTTGAAACTTTAAGTTTAAAATTACAAAATATTCATTAAATTTTGCAAATTAAAAGTGAGCAACTTGAGTTTGATTTAAAAGATAAACTCGCTTCTAGTTATTTATTATTTGGTTCTGAACTTTTTGGAGAAAGAGAAAGTCTAGAGCTTAAAGATATTTCTGATTGGGATGTTTTATTTACTTTATTAAATACACCATCTTTGTTTAGTTCTAAACGCCTTATTGAATGTCATTTGCCTGCAAAAATGAATGTTAAATTTAGTAATTCATTAATTAAAATATTAGAAACTAATACAGATGATGTTTTGGTTTTTATATCAGGTAAATTGGATTTTCAACAACAAAAAAGCAAATGGTTTAATGCTTTAAATAATAATGGTTATGTTGTTAATCATTATGAAATTCAGGTGAATTATTTACAACCTTGGATTGAAAAAAGAATGCAAAAACTTGGCTTGAAGGCTAATAAAGAAGTTGCTAGTATGATTGCTTTTTATACAGAAGGTAATTTATTGGCAACACAACAAGAATTAACAAAATTAAAACTAACTTATCCTAATGGTGAAATTGATTTTTCTAGTTATTCAAAACAATTAGAACAACAGTCTCAATATACAGTATATGGATTAATTGATGCTGCTTTGAAGGCTGATACGCCTCAAGTTTGTAAAATTCATATGGTTTTAAAACAAGAAGAAATACCTATTCCTATTATTGTTGGAGCTTTAAATAAAGAAGTTAGACAATTGATTAATATGGCGATTGAAGTGCGACTTAAGAAAAATATAAATCAAGTTTTGCAAGAATATAAAGTTTGGAAAACAAAAATGTTAATGATAGAAAATGCTTTAAAGAGATTATCATATGGTGTATTGCAAAAAATGTTAATGCATTTAGGGCGTATTGAACGCAGTGAAAAAGGATTGGATAATTTACAAGTATGGGATGAATTATTGGCTGTATGTTTAGGTATTTCAGGAAAAAAAGTATGGATAGCGTAAAAACAGAAATAAGTAATATTGTTAAAAATGCAAAAAAAAGTGCAAAAGTTTTGCGAATTGCAACGACACAAATAAAAAATAATTGTTTATTAGAGATTGCCACACAAATTAAAACACATCAAGATGTTATTCTAACAGCTAACCAAAAAGATTTAGATGCTGGAAAAGAAAAAGGTTTAGATGAAGCGTTATTAGATAGGTTAATGTTAGATGAAAGTAGGCTTAATGGAATTATTGAAAGCCTTCACCAAATTAAAGAATTACCTGACCCTGTAGGCTCTATCACAGATTTAAATTATCGTCCTTCTGGTATTCAAGTTGGAAAGATGCGTGTTCCGTTAGGAGTTATGGGGATTATTTATGAATCTAGACCTAATGTGACAATTGATGCTGCAGCACTTTGTTTAAAATCTGGTAATGTGGTGGTTTTAAGAGGTGGTTCTGAGGCTATTAATAGCAATCTAGCATTATATGAATGTATTAAAACAGCTCTTAATAAAATAGGTCTTGATGAGAATTGTGTGCAATTAATAAAAACTATTGATAGAGAAGCTGTGAAAGAATTAGTCCAAGCAAAAGGGTTTATTGATGCGATTATCCCAAGAGGGGGAAAAGGACTAGTTGAAGCGATTAGTAATAATGCAAAAGTCCCTGTTATTAAACATCTCCATGGTGTTTGTCATACTTATATTGATGAATTTGCAGATAATAAAAAAGCAATAGCAGTAGCATTTAACGCAAAAGCACGCCGTTATGGTGTTTGTAATGCAACTGAGACTTTGTTAGTTCATAAACATAAGGTTGATGAAGTTATGCCAGAGCTAATTAAGAAATTTATTGATAAAGGTGTTGAGTTAAGGGGTTGTAAAAAAACACAGCAACTATCAAACAAAGTTATATCAGCAACTGATGAAGATTGGGATACTGAATATCTTGCGGGTATCTTATCAATTAAGATAGTTGATTCTATTGATGAGGCAATTAACCATATTGAAAAACATAGCTCAGGACATACAGAAGCAATTATTAGTGAGAACTATACAAATTCAAGATTATTTTTAACACAAGTTGATTCTTCATCAGTGATGGTAAATGCTTCTACTGGTTTTGCTGATGGTTTTGAATATGGTTTAGGAGCTGAGATTGGAATTAGCACTGATAAATTTCATGTTCGTGGTCCTGTTGGTTTAGAAGGTCTTACTTCACAGAAGTTTATTGTTTTAGGTGATGGACATATTAGAGCATGAATATACAACAACAATTAGAAGTTTTTTTAAGAGGTACAGATGAAATTCTGCCTTTAAAAGAGTTAGAAGAAAAATTAGCAAAAGGTTTGCCTTTAAAGATAAAAGCAGGATTTGATCCAACTGCACCAGATTTACATTTAGGACATACAGTTTTAATCAATAAATTAAAAATGCTTCAAGATTTAGGACATACAATACAATTCTTAATTGGTGATTGGACAGCAATGATTGGTGATCCAACAGGTAAGAGCAAAACACGCCCACCACTTACGCGTGAGCAGGTGAAGGAAAATGCAAAAAGTTATACCTCACAAGTATTTAAAATTTTAGATAAAGATAAAACCGCAGTTGTTTTTAACTCTACTTGGATGGATAAAATGACTTCAATGGAGCTTATACAATTATCATCCAAACAAACTGTTGCTAGAATGTTAGAAAGAGATGATTTTTCTAAAAGATATAAAACAGGGATAGCAATTTCTACACATGAATTTTTATACCCTTTAATTCAAGGTAATGATTCAGTGGTATTAGAAAGTGATGTAGAAATTGGAGGAACAGATCAAAAGTTTAATTTATTGGTTGGTAGAGAATTACAAAAACAAGCACAACAAGCACAACAAGTTATCTTGACAATGCCTATCTTAGAAGGTTTAGATGGTGTGCAAAAAATGAGTAAATCGCTTAATAATTATATAGGTATTGATGATAGTCCAGATGAGATGTTTGGTAAATTGATGTCAATATCAGATGAATTAATGTGGAGATATTTTGAGTTATTAAGTTTTAAATCCTTACAAGAAATTGATGATTTAAAACAAGCAGTAGCAAAAGGTAAAAACCCTAGAGATGTAAAATTTATTCTATGTGAAGAGATTATTAGTAGGTTTCATAATAAAGAACTAGCACAACAAGCACAACAAAATTTTATCAATCGTTTTTCTAAAAATAAAATTCCAGATGATATGCCTGAATTTTCTTTTGTTAAAGGAATTAAAATTGCTAATGCACTTAAAGATGCAGGATTAGTTCCAAGCACTTCAAATGCATTCCAAATGATAAAACAAGGTGCTGTTAAAATTGATGGGGAAAAAATTAATGATAAAGAAATAGAATTACCAGAAGTTGGTGTTTATCAGGTTGGTAAGCGTAAATTCGCAAGAATAAAATTACATTAATTTATTTTAAGAGATAAAAAAGGGGCAAAAAATGAAAAAAATTATTTTAGTTATTAGTTCTTTAATTAGTTTAAATCTTTTTGCAATACCATTTATTTCACAAATGATGAATGAAATGCAAAATATGGTTTTAGGAAATCAACATCCTGATTATGAACGAGAAAGTAGGATTGTTTCTCAGATTGAAGATAGTGTTTTAGAGGGTGAGGTTGAAAAACTATCACTTCCTAATGGTGATAAGTTTTTTAGTATTTATCAAGAAAGTGAGACTGATAAAGTAAAAGGTGGCGTTATTATCTTACATAACCGTGGTTATCATGCAAACTGGGAGTATGTTGTTAGACCATTAAGAGTAGATTTAGCAAAGAAAGGTTGGAATACTTTATCTATTCAAATGCCAGTATTAAACAAAGAAGCTAAATATTATGATTATTTAAAAATAATGCCTTATGCTCGTCCTAGGATTGCTGTTGCTATTAACTTTTTGCGACAACAAGGTTTAGAAAAAATTATTGTAATTGGACATGGTTGTGGGGTTCATATGTTGATGGATTATATTGAAAAATATTCTGATAGTGAGATTGATGGTTTTGTTGGAATAGGGATGGGGGCAACAGATACTGGTCAGAAAATGCCAAGACCTTATCCATTAGCACAAATGAGTGTGCCTGTTTTGGATATCTATGGTGAGAAAGATTTTGCTGGTGTTAAAAGATTGGCAATTATTAGAAAAGAAGCGTTAGATAGATTTGGGCATATTAAAAGCAAACAAATGGTTGTTAAAAAAGCAGATCATTATTACAAAAAACCACAAGCAGAAAAATTATTGCTAAATAAAATTAGCACTTGGATTGATACAATTTAAAGTTTTTTCAATATGAATACTTATAAAATAATATTTTGCCAATTTTCTTTATAAAAGTTTTAATCTAGTGAAACCCAAACTTCTTTTTATTGTTAATCAAGCAGAGTTTTTTATTTCACATCGTCTGCCAATTGCTTTAGAAGCAAGAGATCAAGGTTTTGAAGTTGCTATTGCCTCAGGTGGTAATTTTAAATTATTAGAACAATATGGATTTGAGATTTTTCCTTTATCTTTAAATCGTAATAGTTTTATCACGATTTTTAAAGAATTATTTCTAATTAGAAATGCCATTCAATCTTTTAAGCCAACTTGTGTGCATTTAGTGACAATTAAACCTGTGTTATTAGGAGGGATTTTAGCAAGATTATTAAAAATTAAATCTGTTGTTTATGCTATTTCTGGTTTAGGGTTTATTTTTATTAACAAAGGTTTTATTGCGACTTTCAAAAAAAAATTAGTGATGTTTTTTTATAAGATATCTTTAGGTCATAAGAATTCTAAAGTTATTTTTCAAAACAATGATGATAAGCAATTATTTTTAGATAATCATTTAGTTAAAGAAAAAAATATTGTGATGATTCAAGGATCTGGTGTTGATTTAGATAAATTTCAACCTTTTCATATAGAGAATGATAAAGTTAGAATAATCTTACCTGCTAGAATGTTAAAAGATAAAGGTGTTTATGAATTTGTTAAGGCTGCCCAAATTATTGGTAATGAAAAAGCAGAATTTATTTTAGTTGGTGGTTTAGATGATGATGGTAATCCAACAAGAATCAATGAAAAAACTTTAAATTCTTTTGAAGGCGTTAGTTGGATAGGGCATAAAAATAATATGCAAGATGTTATTAAAAATGCAGATATTGTTTGTTTGCCATCTTATAGAGAAGGATTGCCTAAGGCATTGATTGAAGCTTGTGCTTGTGCTAAACCAATTGTGACAACTAATACAGCAGGGTGTAGAGATGTTGTTGATGAAGGGGTTAATGGTTTTTTAGTTAAAGTTAAAGTGGTTGATGAATTAGTAATTGCTTTAAAAAAATTAATTGATGATAAACACTTAAGAGAGAAATTTGGTAATTTAGGTAGAAAAAAAGCAGAAAAACAATTTTCTCTAAAATCCGTTATTTCTAAGACGATAGATATTTATAAATCGTTTTAATAGCGTAATCAACGCTTTTAGCAACAACTTCGCTTCTATTTCCTAAAAAATGCTCTTTCTTTATATAAATATTATCATTAATATAAAACCCAAAAAAAACTGTGCCAACTGGTTTTTCCTTACTGCCACCATTAGGTCCAGCAACACCACTAATTGCAATACCAATATTTGTTTTAGTTGTTGTTATTAATCCTAATACCATTTCTCTAATGCATTCTTCACTAACAGCACCATATTTTTCTAAAGTATTTTTAGAAACAGATAATAATTGTTGTTTGGAGTTATTACTATAAGTGATAAAACCGCATTCAAAATACAAAGAGCTACCTGAAATTGAAGTAAGTTTGTTAGCTAAAGCACCACTAGTGCAAGACTCAGCAGTGGAAATTGTGAGTTTTTTATCAATTAAAAGTTTTGCTAGTTTTTTCATCGCAAAGCATTTTGCACAATCTCATAAATATCTTTTGATAAATCTTTGGTTTTAGATATTTTTTGTAATTGTTGTTTTTGTAATACTGATAAGGTGGGAATATATTTTTTCCAATGGTTAAAAGTGCTCACTAATCTTGCACCAATTTGAGGATTAGATTGATTAAGTTTGATAATTGTTTCAGTAAAAAGTTGATAACCTTCTTCATTATGAAAGTTAATATGATTATGTGTAAAAGTGCCAATTACAGAACGCAAACGATTAGGGTTTTTAAAAGAAAATTTATGATGAGACATTAGTTTTTTGATAGTCTGAATATCGCTATTAGGTGCAATAGCTTGAATACTAAACCATTTATCCATAACTAAAACATCGTTTTGATAGATTTGATAAAAGTCATCTAAAGCAAGTTGTTGGTATTCATTATTTTCTAACATCAAGCAATTAAGTGCTGATATTTTGTCAGTCATATTATCTGCTTGTTGATATTGTTTATAAGCTAGTGAATACTCACCAAGTATTGAGTAATAATATAAAGAAATATTTTTTAAACGACGATTTGCAATTGAGTTGCTATCAAATTTATAAACTTCATTATTATTTAAAGATTGATAAATTGTCTTCCAATCAAATCTTTTTGCAATATTTAAAATTATATTTTTTCGTCGATGATGGATATCTACAATATCAATTTTTTTAAAATGTTGTTGTAGTTCTTTTTCACTTGGGAGAGTTAAAATTTCTGCTGTAACTGCAGAATCTGTATTTTGAGTTAAAACCTCATCAATTGAGGTTAATATTTTTTCAATAATTTTTCCATCTTTAGTTAAAACTTCTAACCATAATTCTTGAGCAATATCCCAACGATTAAAACCATTATGATTTTTAGCTAATAAAAATAATTTATCATCAAGTGTTAAATCTGTTGTAAGTTTAATAGGTGCTGAAAAATCATTTAGTAGTGAAATAATAGGTTTTTGATTAATTTCTTCAAGGATAAAAGTTTGTTGTTGTTCTTTAAGAATTAATAAATCTTCTTTAATTATTTCACCTTTGTTGTTATAAAGACTATATTTTATTGGTATTACAAAGGGTTTTAATTTGCCAATATTTTGAGTAAATGTCAGGGAGTAGTGGTTGTTTTTAAATGTTTGTTTAACATCAATATTTGGTGTTCCAGCTTGTGAATACCATAATTTAAATTGTGTGAAGTCGTAATTATTTGCTTCACTCATTGCCCAAATAAAATCATCAATTGTTACAGCCTGTCCATCAAATGTTTTAGTGTATAAAGACATTCCTTTTTGAAATTTTTCTTCGCCAAGTATTGTCCAAATCATTCTAACTATTTCGGCTCCTTTCTCATAAATTGTGACTGTATAAAAATTATTCATTTCAATATAAGATTCTGGACGCACAGGATGGGCCATTGGTCCTGAATCTTCTGCAAATTGACTACTACGTAGATATCGCACATCATCAATTCTTTTAATGGTTCTATTTTGTAAATCAGAAGTAAATTCTTGATCACGAAAAACGGTTAATCCTTCTTTTAAACTGAGTTGAAACCAATCTTGGCAAGTAATTCTATTACCTGTCCAATTATGGAAATATTCATGTCCAATTACAGCTTCAACATCAATAAAATCATTATCTGTTGCTGTTTTTTGGTTTGCTAAAACATAATGAGAATTAAAGATATTCAAACCTTTATTTTCCATTGCCCCCATATTGAAATCATCAACTGCAACAATCATAAAAATATCTAAATCATATTCTAGATTAAAGCGTTGTTCATCCCATAAAAAGGCGCGTTTAAGTGCTTCCATAGCAAATTGTGTTTTGTGTAAATTATGAGGTTCAACAAAAATTTTTAGTTCAATTTGACGGTTTGATTTTGTTATAAAAGTATCTTCTAATATTGCTAAATTACCTCCAACTAGTGCAAATAAATAACAAGGTTTTGGTGTAGGATCAAACCAAGTGACACTATTTTCTTCTGTTTTTATTAAATTACCATTAGATAGTAATACTGGATATTTACTTTTATCAGCAATAATTTTTGTTGTCCAAACACTTAAAACATCAGGTCTATCTAAATAATAAGTAATTCTTCTAAATCCTTCTGCTTCACATTGAGTGCAAAAATTATTTGAAGATTGATATAAGCCATTTAATGAAGTATTTTTTTTAGGGTTTATTTGTGTTGTAATTTCTAAAGTAAATTTATTAGGACAGTTTTTTATTGTTAGTGTTTCTTGATTAATTTGGTAATCTGGTATTTGATTATCTAAAGTTATTGCTATTAATTTTAAATTTTCACCATTTAAAACTAAAGTATTATCGTCAGTTATTTTTGTGTTTTTATAAAACTCAATTTTAGATTTAACAATAGTTTTTGTTGCTTCTAGCTCAAAGGTTAAATGAGTTGTTTTAATTAAAAAGTTTGAAGGTTTATAGTCTAAGCGATATTTTTTATGCATAAGTAAAAAGTAATAATCCTAATATGAGGCGATAAATAACAAACGGTAACATACCTGATTTTTCAATCAGTTTCATAAACCAAGTTATAGTTAAGTAAGCAAACAATCCTGAAATTGAAAATCCTAAAAACAAAAACCATAAATTTATTTTTTCTGGGGATTCAATGATATCTTTAGTTGTTAATATAGCTGAAAGAATAATAACAGGAATGGATAAAAGAAAAGAAAATTGTGCTGATAATTGACGAGATAATCCTAGTAATAATCCTGCTGTAATTGTAATGCCTGAACGAGATGTACCTGGTATTAAGGCAATTGCTTGAAAACTACCAATAATTAAAATATCAAACCAATTAATTGAAGTTCTATGACTTTCTTTTTTAGCATTAAACCAATCTGCAAATCCTAATAAAATACCAAAAATTAATGTGCTATAAGCAATGACTTCAATACTTCTTAAATGAAGTTCAATAAAATCTTTGAAAAATAATCCGACTAGACCAACAGGGATTGTTCCTAAAATAACCCCCCAAGCCATTTTGCTTTCACCAATGCTTCTTTGTTGATGAATTGAATTAAAAAAATCTAATAACAATTGTTTGATTTGTATTTTGAAATAAAAAACAATCGCACTAAGAGTGCCTAAATGCAACACAATATCAAAGGCTAAACCTTGGTCATTCCAATTGGTAAGTTTGGGTACTAAAATTAAATGTGCTGAAGAAGAAACTGGTAAAAATTCAGTCACTCCTTGAATTAAAGATAAAATAATTGTTTGTATTAAGTCCATTTTTTTTATAATTTATGAGATAAATCAAAAGTAAAACCTTGATATTTTAAAGATAGATTTTTATTAAATCCTATCATTTTGAAAGTTTCACCCATTGCTGTAGGTAAGATAAGTTGCTTAAGTTGTTGGGTAAGTTTAATGCGTAGGTATTCATCAGATATTTCTGTGATAAATTGTTCAATACCTAAGTTAATTAAAAAATGTGCTTGAGTTGTCCAACCTGTAAGTTCTAAGCCTAAACTTGTTCCTATATTTGCTAATAAAGAAAAATTAACACTACTGGTAATATCTTGATGCCCAATGTATTCAAAAGGATTGTCTGTTGCTTTATGATTATGATAACAACGAAGTGTGCCAGTAGTGCGTTGAGGGTGGTAATATTCGTTTTGGTTATAACCATAATCTATCAATAAAATATGAGCTTTTTTAGAACAATCAACTAATGATTTTAACCAAGGTTTAATCATAAAATTAATTTCAGTTTGATAATTAAAAGCAGGTATGTTTATTGGAGTGGTTTGTGAAGTAGTGGTTTTAACCCACTCTAAATCTTTACTAACTTTTAATTCATAATTATTTTTACCAAACTCAAAACGCTTGGTTGGTAGTGCATCTAAAACTTCGTTTGCAATAATTATCCCTTCAAAATTATTCGGGAGTTTTTTTAACCATACAACTTTATTTATACTTTCTGGTAATTGTTGTTTGATATTTTTAAATTGTAATTGTTTGAGTGAAGCACTTACTTCTAAAATATAATATTTTTTTAATTCAGGTATTTTTTGCATTATTTGAATTGCTAATGCACCACTACCTGCACCAAACTCTAAAATATTTTTATCTGTATTCTGAAATACTTCTTGACAATGTTTTGCAATTGTCCAACCAAATAAAGGAGATATTTCAGGTGCTGTTGTAAAATCTCCAGAACCACCAATAATGGTATTAGAAGAACGATAATATCCATATTTAGGGTGATATAAGGCTAATTCCATAAATTCATCAAACCCAATTGGTTCACCTTTTTGTATAATGATGTCTTTAATAATATTTTTCACAATAGACAATTTTATATGAAAACAGTATTAGTCACAGGTGCTTCAGGTAGAGTCGGTGCAGAAATAGTGAGAGAATTTCACCGTAATAATTATAATGTTTTAATCCATGTTCGCCATAAACGTCCAGAAGTTATTGAATTATTAGAAGAATTAAACCAAAAATGTTCAAATTCTGCTTTTATTGTTAGTGGGGAATTATCTCAACTTTCAGGGATTGAAGATTTAGTAAAACAAGTATTAAAAATCACACCTCAATTAGATGTTTTAGTTAATAATGCCTCAAGATTTTATCCAACAAAAATGGGAGAGACAACTGTAAAGCAGTGGCAAGATTTAATGGCAAGTAATTTATTTGCCCCTTTTTTTCTAACACAAGAGTTGATGAATAATATTAGTAATTGTGTTGTTAATATTGTAGATATTCATGCTCAACGCCCAATGAAAGATTATCCTGTTTATTCTACAACAAAAGCAGGATTACAAATGCTAACCAAAAGTATGGCAAAAGAGTTAGCTCCGAATATTAGAGTTAATGGTATTGCTCCTGGTGCGATTTTATGGCCACAAAAAGAAGCAGAACTTCCTTTGGAAGCTAAACAAAATATTTTAAATAAAATAGCTCTTAAAAAACAAGGAACTCCTTCTGATATAGCAAAAGCAGTTTTTTTTCTAACTAAAAATAAATATATTACAGGGCAAATTATCAATATTGATGGTGGTCGAAGTCTTAATCAATAATTAAATATAAAATATTGTCAGTAATTCCTAATTAATTGTTGGTGTTATTAAGGTATAATTTTAAGGATAAACTTATCTTATTTTTTAGGTAGGTTAATTTTTATTAAGTGACAAACAACCAGACTTTTATCTTGAACATATCAAACGCAATAATTTTATATCTAATCAATATTTTTTTTGTAATCCAAAAAAAGATAGTATTAAAGTTAATTAAAAAAATAAAATTATCTAACAAACAACCTTTTAATAATTTGTTTTTGTGCTCTGTATCGTTAAGTGAAAGTCATTTTTATATAGGACAAAATGATGAATCAAATTTTAATAAATGCAAGCAACAAAGAAGAAACTCGTGTTGCATTACTGGACAATAAAGAACTCGTTGGATTAAATGTAGAAAGTAGTTTAATTAAAAAAAATAAAGGTAATGTCTATAAAGGAAAAATTACTAGAATAGAAATTACATTAAATGCTGCTTTTGTTGATTACGGAAGAGATAAAAAAGGTTTCTTACCTTTTAAAGAAGTAGATAAAAAATATTTCAAAAATAAAAATAATGAAGAAGCTGATATCTCTGCCTTAGAAGAAGGGCAAGAAATTATTATTCAAGTTGAAAAAGAAGAAAGAGGTAATAAAGGCGCTTCATTAACAACTTATATTTCATTAGCTGGTGCTTATAGTATATTTATTCCAAATAGTTCAAAAGGGATTGGTATTTCTAAGCAAATTAACCAAAATGATAGACAAACATTACAAAAAGAATTAGAAAGTTTAGTTATTCCTAAAGAGTCAAACCTTATTGTTCGCACTTCAGGTGCAGATAAAACAGCAATAGAATTACAATGGGAAGTAGATTATTTGTTAAAACTTTGGCAAATTATTGAAAAGGTTGCTGATAAAAATAAAGCTCCATTATTAATTTATAAAGAAAATGATATTATTGTTAGAACACTTAGAGATTATTTAAGAGATAACATTTCATCTGTTTATATAGATGATAAAAAAACTTTTGAAGAGGCTAAAGATTTTGTTACTTTTGTTATGCCTAAATACCTAGATAAAATTAAATTTTATGATGATAGTAGCCAATCATTATTTTCATTTATAGGTGTTGAAAAACAAGTTCATAATGTTTTTGATCGTGAAGTTTCATTAAAGTCTGGAGGAACAATTGTTTTTGATACAACAGAAGCATTAACTGCAATAGATATTAACTCTGCAAAATCTAAAAAAGGTAGTAATATTGAAGAAGTTGCTTTACATACTAATATTGAGGCAGCAAAGGAAATTGCTAAACAGTGTAAATTAAGAGATTTAGGTGGTTTATTAGTAATTGACTTTATTGATATGACTGAAGAATCTCATAAAGAACAAGTTGAAAATACAATTAAACAAGCAATTAAAGGAGATAAATCTAGAGTACAACTTAGTCAAATTTCAAAATTTGGTTTAATGGAGATGTCAAGACAACGCTTGAATCCATCAGTTTTAGAATCAACAAAAAAAGTATGTAATGTGTGTGGAGGTAGTGGTTCTATGCCTACTATTCCTTTTTTGGCTTTAGATATTTTAAGAGAAATTGAAAAAACATTGCAAAAACAAAGTGCTTTACAATTAACTGTGCAATCAACAGTTGAAGTTATTACTTATTTATTAAATGAAAAAAGAGATGTTATTGTTTCTTTTGAAAAACAATTTGGAATTAAAATTATTTTGTTACCAAATCCGTATATGAATTTTCCTAAATTTACGATTACCAAACAAAATGATACACATAAAAATAAACAAAAAAGTTTTGACAAATTTTATAAGCCACAATATACACTTTCTGATAATGGTTTATTTGAATTAGAAGGGAAACCAATGGTTAAGTCTAATCATTCTCATATTCAAATACCTAAGAAAAAAATTAATATTTTTTCTAAAATTATTGCAATTTTAAAACCTAAAAAAATTAAAAATAATAAAAAGAGAAATAATAGACGTAGAAATAAAAATTACTATCATCGTAACAATAAAAAATAGGAGAAAAATATGTGGGATAAAATAAAAAACAAAAAAGAAGAAACTGAAGAAAATAGTATTGTCAAAATAGATGAATTAAGAACAATTGATACTGCAAAAAAAGAATTAAAACAAAAACCAGTATCTGTGACACATTCTCGTTCTATGATTGGGAAAGGATTGATAATAAAAGGAGAATTAACTGGTTCTGATGATGTTGTTGTGCAAGGCAAGGTTGAAGGAACTATTAATTTAAAAAATAATTCAGTTGTGATTGGCGAAAATGCTAAGGTTATTGCAAATATATTTGTTAAAGATATAAAAGTAGAAGGTAATGTTAAGGGTGATATTGAAGCAGTAGAAAAAGTCTTAATTACAGAAAAAGGTAAAGTTGAAGGGAATATTACAGCAGGAAAAGTAGTCTTAAATGAAGGATGTTCTTTTAAAGGTAATATTTCAATGGTAGAAGGTAATCAAGATAATAAATCAAAAAAATAATATGATTTATTGTGGAGTAGTTGGCAATCCTATTGAACATAGTTTATCGCCAACTATCCATCAGCTATTTGCTAATCAATGTGGGATAGAGTTAGAATATAAAAAAATTCTATCTCCACTAGATTCATTTGCAAAAACAACAACAGATTTTTTTGAAAAAGGATTAGGTCTTAATGTGACTGTGCCTTTTAAAATAGAAGCATTTAATTTTGCAAATGATTATTCACAATATGCAAGAATAGCAGGCGCTGTTAATACTTTAAAAAAAGAAAATGGTAAGATAATTGGACATAATACTGATGGCTATGGATTGGTTCAAGATATTCAAAACAATTTAAATTTTTCATTAAAAGACAAGAAAATTTTAATTTTGGGCGCAGGTGGTGCAACACAAGGTATTTTATTACCAATATTAGAGCAAAATCCAGCAAAAGTATTAATCGCTAATAGAACCAAAGAAAAATCTGAAAAATTAGCAAAACAATTTTCAAAGTATGGATTTGTTTGTGGGTTTGGTCTTGATAAAATTAAAAATGAGTCAGTGGATTTAGTGATTAATGCTACTTCTACTTCTTTATCTGAGAGTCAATTAAAATTACCAACAGGCGTATTTGAAAATGCTTTATGTTATGATTTATTTTATGGCAAACAAACAAAGTTTATGGAATTTGCTAAAGAAAATGGTGCTATAAAAATAGTAGATGGATTGGGTATGTTGGTAGAACAAGCAGCTAATTCTTTTAAAATTTGGCATGGAGAAGAATTAAAACTTAATACAGAAAAAGTGATTGATTCTTTAAGGAGCTAAGCGTTCAATCGTCCAATCATTGTCATTTAAAGTGTAAATAAATCTATCGTGTAAGCGATTATCTCGTCCTTGCCAAAATTCAATACTACTAGGTATTACTCTATATCCTCCCCAAAAATCTGGGAGTGGAATATCGCCTTTGGAAAATTTGTTTTTCATAGAGTTAATTTGTGATATTAAAAATTCTCTAGAATTTATTTTTTTACTTTGAGGTGATGCCCAAGCACCTATTTGTGATTCTTTAGGGCGCGATAAAAAATATTTTAACGACTGTGAGGTTGATATTTTTTCAACTCTTCCTTGAATTTTTATCTGTCTTTCTAAATCTAACCATTGAAATAAAAGAGCAACTTTAGGATTTGTTGAGATTTGTTGTGCTTTTTTACTGTTATAGTTAGTAAAAAAAACAAAGCCATTTTTATCAAAATATTTTAATAACACAGTTCTTATGCTAGGTTGATTATTTATATCAACCGTTGCTAAGCTCATTGCTGTTGGTTCTTTTATTTTTGTTTTTATTGTTTCATTTAGCCATTTTTCAAATTGTTTAAAAGGTGATTTTTCTAATTCACTTCTTTTTAAACCATATTTTGTAAATTGTTTAGTAAGTTGAGAAATATTCATTTAGGTGTGTTGTATTCAAGAATATTTATAAAAATGGTAAAAGATTTCTTTGTTTGCGATATTTTTCTGTGAGATGAGCACTAATTAGTTTATTAACTAATGGCACTTTGATTGAGGCTTTAATTACCAATTTACGCAATAATTTTATTTTAGGAGTTGCTTGACTAAATAAACTGACTAAAGAGTTAGTTCCTGAAAACATTATTTTACTAATTAAACGATATTTATTTTGATATTCCTTTAAAACAAAATCAGAGCCAATATCTTGGTTACGCCTAGAAGCCTTAATAATTGCCTTACCAAGAATATCTGAGCCTCTTAAACCTAAGTTAAACCCATGTGCTGTGACAGGATGCATTCCTACAGCAGCATCACCAATAAGAGCAAATCTTTCTTTGATAAATGTATCAGCATAAACACCAATTAATGGATATGAATGGATTTTTCCAATAAGTTTCATCTCACCTAAATTATTATTTAAACTTTCTTCAACATAATTATTAAATTGGGTATCAGACATTTTTAAAACTTGTTTTGCTTCATCGTTTTTTAAAGTAATTACGACAGATGAATGATTTTCTGGCATTGGTAGAATAGCGATAATTTGTTCGTAAAAAAAATATTCACTGGCAATTTGTTGATGGGGGATATTATGTTTCATTTCACAAACCAACATTGTTTTTGCAAAATCTTGCATTTTTGCACTAATCCCCATTTGTTTTCTAGTCTCAGAAAAACGACTATCAGCACCAATCAATAATGAAGATGAGTATTTATCACCATTATTTAGAATTACTGTCTTTTTATTATTTTCACTTTTTATTATTTGAACTTCACATTCTGTTTTAATTGTGATATTTACATTATTTTTAATACTATTGTAAATACCTTGGCGGATTAAATAATTAGGGATTAAATAACCTAAGTTTTTAATTTTTTCCTTTTTTGCATCAAAAATCAAAGTTTCTGGTGAGTTTCCATTTAATACATGAGCTTTTTCAATAAAACTAATATGTTCTTGGGGGATATTTTCCCAAGCATTAATTTTTTTTAAAATTTCAACACTAGAATGCGTTAGTGCTATTTCTCTACCATCAACTTTAGGGTTTTTAATATTTTCTAAAGAAGATTTTTCTATAACTAATACTTTAATTTTATAATTAGCTACCAATTGTGCAAAAGCTAAACCAGTAGGACCACCACCAACTATAATAATATCATAATTCATAAATAGTTATTATATACAATGGCAACAAAATATACTGAAATATCTAACAAAATTAAAGAATTTATTCTAGAACAAAAAATATTTTTTGTCGCAACAGCGATAGATAATGGGCGAGTTAATTTATCACCTAAAGGAATGGATAGTTTTAAAGTATTAGATAAAAATAGAATAATTTGGCTTAATATGACAGGTAGTGGTAATGAAACCTCAGCACATATTCAAAAAAATAGCAGAATGACAATGATGTGGACTGCTTTTGAGGGTAATCCTATAATCTTGCGATTATATGGAAATGCAAAAGTCATTCATCCAACTGATGATAATTGGCAAAAATTGTATTCACATTTCAAAGACAATATTGGTGCTAGACAAATTTTTGATGTTGAAATTGATTTAGTTTTAACCAGTTGCGGAATGGGCACACCTTTTTTTGAATATAAGGGAGAAAGAGAACAACTTAATGATTGGGCAGAAAAAAAAGGCGAACAAGGTATTAAAGATTATTGGCAGGAAAAAAACTCAATTGACCTTGATGGAAATAAAATTAATTTTTAGATTTTATCGTTATTGTTATATTGCCAGTATTAAAAATTATTTAATAATCAATTCCTTGCTGTGCTTTAATATTGTTTCTAAAAGCGTGTTTTTCATCTTTTATAATAGAAACAGTATCAGCAATATCAATTAAACTTTTACTTGCAGATCTACCTGTAATAATGATATGTTGATTTTTAGGGCGATTTTTTAAGGTATTTAAAATAGTTGTTTCGTCAAGATATTTATAATTAATCATATAAGTTAATTCATCTAAAACAACTAAACTTATACTATCATCTTTAAGAAACTTTTCTGCTTTATCCCAAGTTTCTCTTGCTTTTTGTGTGTCATATTCTTTGTTTTGCGTATCCCAAGTAAAACCAGTTTTCATAAATACAGTTTGGATATTTTTTTGTGAGGATAAAAATACATCTTCACCTGTATCTTGTAAACCTTTTAAAAATTTGATAATTGCAATATTCATCTCATAACCTAACGCTCTACACACCATTCCTAATGCTGAAGAAGATTTTCCTTTGCCGTTACCAGTAAGTAAAACAATAACGCCTTTGTTGATATTTGCTTCTTGAATTCTTTTATCAATATGGGCTTTTTTCTTGCCCATTCTCTCTTTGTAATTCAATTTTTTTGAATTTTAAAGAAAGGAATAAATGAAAAACGATAATTGAGTGAAAATAGTATTGTGATTGCAATCATCCATTGTAAGATTGCTGATATCTCTACTGGTGCCCAACGCATTACATAACTTGGAAAATTAGACCAAGAGGCAGTTGTAAAAGCATAATAACTTGTTGTTGCAAGTATCCACTCTAAGCTAGTCGCGATAATAATTACACTAGAAACCTTTAATAAATTATTAAGACTATTTATATTAAGAGAAGTTAAAAAACGACCTGAAAGAAAGATAACATAATAAGCAATAGGCAAAAAAGCATAAGCAGGGGTAATGCAATTAGCACTTACACCTTTGTAAAGAATTGCATAATTATCAATACCAATTGCTATAGTAATTAAAAAAATAGCAATTCTCCAATCACGAAAATAAACCCCTGTAATAAATAAAGCAGGAATTGTAAAATCAGGTAAATGAACTATTGTAGATATCCAGTTTGAGTGTCCTCTTGTTAGTATCATTAAAATAATCATTATGCTGATTGCAAAAATTGTTTGGGTGTTTTTTATATTATTTATCATTATTGTCAATAGTGATTGATGAGAAAAAAATTATAACCAATCAGTAAAAATAAAACCATCTCTTTTTACACTTTCTCCTTTAGTTATTTTAATAGGTTTTTGAAAAGAAGGACTGTCATAAACAAAAGTATGAAATTCACCATTTTCACCACAAGGGTCTATATTATTAGGCAGGGTGTTGAGTAATTCTTTATTAAAGGAATGTCCTGCAAATTCTTTTGGTAATTTTTTAGGATCCAAACAAGTTATTTTGGCTTTAATACCTATTTTTATTATTTCTTGAGAGAGTTTTTTAGTGTTTATCCCCCAACATGGAAATAATAATTCAATCCCACTATTTTTCATTTGTTCTTCTCTGTATTTTTTAATATCTTCTAAAAATAAATCCCCAAAAGCAATATTTTGAATGCCATCAGCTTTAATTTTATTTAAAAAATTAGTCATTATTTTTTCATATTCTGCATTAGAACAAGGGTAGGGTAATTCTATTAAATGTAATGGTAAGTTGATTTGTTTTGCTTGTTGTTTGAGAAGTTTCAAACGAACGCCATGCATAGCAATACGCTTAAATTTTTTATTTATTGTGGTTATTAATCCACATAATTCAATATTTTTATCTTGTTGTAAGAGATGTAGTGCATAGGCTGAATCTTTACCACTACTCCAAGATAGTAATGTTTTTTGACCAGCCATATGCTTTAGATAAATGAATTAAAAATTGTAATGAAGTCCTAAGTAATAATTAGCTCCATCTTGGTTATATCTATTAGCAACAATATAGTCTTTGTCAAATACATTATTTGCTTTAGCAATTATTTTCCAATCTTTTTTAAGTTGATAATTTGTTGAAACATTGACTAAATTATAACTATCTATCTCAGTTGTTCCATCTAAATAATCTCCTTTTTTAATCCATTCAATATTTACATTAAGTTTTTTAAATTGACGATTAGCAGTTATTTTATAAGTTTCTTTAGGTCTTCTTGAAAGTTGTGTTGCGTTATTAGTATCTTGTTTAGCGTCATTGTAATAATAATTAGCAGAGATATTCCATTTTTTAATTGGATTAAATATTAATGATAAATCTAACCCTTTGCTAATAACATCAATATTACTATTTGAATAATTAGGATTAGCACCAAAAGTATATAGAATATCATCTGTTATTTTAGTTTTATAAATATTAGCAATAACTTTTCCTAAAGGAGTCTGGTAGTCAATTCCAATCTCGTAGCTTTTAGATTTTTCAGGGTTTAGATTTTTATTTCCAATTGTAAAAGCAGTGTTATAGAGTTGATCAAAAACTGGGGCTTTAAAAGCAGTTCCATAAGATGCTGATAATTTTAATTTTTTATTTACTTGAAATCCCCAACCTAAGTTATAGGTTTTATTGTTTCCAAATTTAGTATGTTTTATTTGTCTAAAACCAATAAGAATATCATTTTTATCATTAAGTTTATATTGATACTGTCCAAAAATATCATCACTTGATAATGAAACATTATCATCATTATCAATATCTTTTATTTTTGTTAGTCCTAAGCTTAATATACTTTGTTTGAATTTAATATCATTTAACCAAGTATATTCTTTGGTTGTGACATTACCACCAAAACTAAAAACATTATTGTTATACGCGTCTCTTTTTTGTGAATTTTTTGAAATAGAAACAAGCGTATTCCAATTTTCTGAAAGTTTTGATTCTAGTTTCACAGCAAATTGTCTAAAGGCATTATCTAAGTGTCTATTATGACTATTGCCAAATGAATCATCATATTCTACTGTTGATTTTTTTTCTAAATGATTGATGTTTAATTTTGTTTTTTTTGATATTTGATAAGCAATATTTAAACTTTGTGAATTACTATACTCTCCATCAGTCTCTCCACTAGTATCATTAGTGCGAGCATTTATGCCATCAGTTGAATATTCATTCAGTGCAAAATTTAAAGATAAAGGACCATTAGTGACAGCATAAGTTGCATTATGATTTTTACTATTATGTGTGCCATAAATAGTTGATAAATCAAACTCACCCTCTTTTTTTCCACCTTTTTTTGTAAATATTTGTATTACACCACCAACAGCACCAGAGCCATAAAGTGATGAAAATGGACCTTTTATAATTTCAATTTTTTCTATTTGTGCAAAAGGAATAGCGTTGAGATTAGGTGTTCCTTCTGGTGTTGAACTGTCCATTACTCTAATACCGTCAACTAATAAAATTGTATGATGAGATTCAGTCCCTCTTAAAAAAACAGATGGCGTATTACCACTTGTATAAAATAAATTTACCGAAGGTATTGTCGCTAATAATTCTAAAAAAGAATTTGCCCCTGAATCAACTATTTGTTGTTTATTTAAAACAACTTTTGATGCAATACCATTAACAACAACTTGATTAGTTCTAAATTCTGTTTTGTTATAAATTGGAATAGGTCCAATAACTGCATTGGTGAGTGTTGTTGTTAGGGCAATACTAAGTGCAAGACTAGTTTTTTTTATTGTGTTTGTTTTCATTATATTTATCCATTGTAAAATTTTAAAAAATTAATTTTGTATCGGACTTAGAATAATTTGAGACCTTTGCATAATTATGCAAAGGTCTCAATTCAATACCGTTGCAAGGACAGTGTAGGAAATCTCACCTACTTCCAAAACTAATTTAAGAGAATTATAGAAATAAATTATATGATAAAGTATCATAATATTCATATTATTTATGAATAAAAGTAATAATGATTAAGTTGTCACATTTAAAGTTAATTAAGTCTTTATCTAATAATGGTAATGTTTCAGAGGCAGCAGAAGAGTTGTTTATCTCACAATCAGCACTCTCACATAAAATTAAAAAACTAGAAAACTTATTAGGAGAGATGATTTTTGTAAGACACTCATCTCCTTTAAAACTAACGCCTAATGGGCTAAAGTTATTAGATTTAGCAAATGATGTTCTACCAAAGATTGAGCATACAGAACGGCAATTATTTCAAATAGAAGGTGGAAGGCTTAATATAGCGATAGAGTGCCATAGTTGTTTTGATTGGTTATTACCTACTTTAGAAATTTTTAGAAAAAAACAACCTAAAATAGATTTTGATTTATCAATTTCATTTAGTTTCGAGCCATTTGAAGCACTAAAAAATTATGACATTGATATGGTTATTACTTCTGAGATTGTTAAAACAAAATTATTTTATTACTTTCCAATTTTTAATTATCAAATGATGATGATAATGTCTAAAAACAATGTTTTAGCTGATAAAAAGTATTTATTACCTAAAGATATTAAAAATCAAACTTTACTAACTTACCCTGTTGATATAAATCGTTTAGATGTGTTTAATTATTTTCTTAAACCTGCAAAAATTAGCCCTAAAACTATCAGAAAAGTAGAGTTGAATTTAATGATGATGCAATTAATATTAAATAATCAAGGTATTGCAACAATGCCAGAATGGGCATTAACTAACAAACAAAAAGAAACAATAAACTTAAAACCATTAACTAAAAATGGTCTTTGGAGAACATTATATTTAGCAGTTAGAATAGATGATAAAGATTTAGAATATATCAGTGATTTTGTTAAAATCACTAAATCTATTTGTTTTAAAAATTTAAAAAATATCTCTAAGGTAAAATAACTCAATTTTTCTTAAAACAAGTTTTAATGAGTCAAGCCTATAATTTTTCAGCTGGTCCATCAATGTTGCCAGAAAGTGTTTTAAAAGAAGTTCAACAAGAATTGCTTTGTTATAAAGATACAAAGGTGTCTATTATTGAAATGTCACATCGCTCAGAGGCGTTTATGCAATTAGCAAATGAAGCAAAACAAGATTTAAAAGATTTAATGAACATACCTGATGATTATAAAATTTTATTCTTACAAGGTGGGGCATCAGCACAGTTTTCAATGATTCCGATGAATTTATTACAAGATAAAACAAAAGCTTCTTATGTGTTATCAGGACACTGGTCTCAAAAAGCAATTACTGAGGCAAAACGCTTTTGTGATGTTAATATTTGCACTGATAGTTCTGAGAATAAATTTACTGATATTCAAGATTTTAATAATTGGCAGATTGATGAAAACTCAGCTTATTTACATTTTGCTGATAATGAAACTATTGCTGGATTAGAATTTGATTATGTCCCAGAAGTTGAGATGCCTTTAGTTTGTGATATGTCTTCAAATATTCTTTCAAAAGAAATTGATGTTTCTAAATTTGGAATGATTTATGCAGGGGCACAAAAAAATATCGCCCCAGCTGGAATGACTATTGTTATTATCAAAAAAAGTTTAATGCATGATAATTTAATGGCAAAAGCCCCTTATTTATATAGTTATAAAGCTCAGTATGACAATGATTCTATGTTCAATACACCAGTAACATTTTCTTGGTATGTTGCTGCTAAAGTTTTTAAATGGTTGAAAAATAACGGTGGTTTATCTGCAATGGAAATTGTTAATAAAAGAAAAGCAACAAAATTATATCAAGCAATTGATAATTCTGATTTTTATCATAATCCTGTTGCTTTAAAATATCGCTCAAAAATGAATATTCCATTTATATTAGCAGATGATAATTTGAATGATTTATTTTTAGAACAAGCATTTTCAGAAAATTTAGTAGCTTTAAAAGGGCATAAAAGTGTTGGTGGGATGAGAGCAAGTATTTATAATGCAATGCCAGAAGAGGGTGTAGATGCACTCATAAAATTTATGAAAGATTTTGAGAAAAAATATGGCTAAAACATTAGAAGAACTACGAAATAACATTGATGAATTAGATGCAAAAATTCAAAAACTAATCACTAATAGAGCTTTATTAGCACAAGAAGTTGCTGAGGTTAAAAAGAAAACAGGCTCAACAGTAGCTTTTTATCGCCCTGAGCGAGAAGCACAAGTATTAAGAAAAATTAAAGAGCGAAACGAAGGGGTATTGCCTGATAATAATATGGCTCATATTTTTCGTGAGATTATGTCTGCTTGTTTAGCTTTAGAACAAAAATTAAAAGTTGCTTATTTAGGTCCTGAAGGAACTTTCACTCAAGAAGCTAGTTTTAAACATTTTGGTAATGCTGTTAGTGGGGTTGATTGTCCTACGATTGATAAAATTTTTATTGAAGTTGATAAAGGTAATGCAAATTATGGTGTTGTTCCTATTGAAAATTCAACTAATGGGGTAATTGGTGCGACTATTGATATGCTTTGGACAACTAATTTAGAAATTTGTGGTGAGGTTGAAATAGAAGTTCATCATCAATTAATGAGCCAAGATATCAATCAAGAAATTAAAGTAATTTATGCTCATCAACAAGCTTTTGATCAATCAAGAAGATGGTTGGAAAATCATTATCCTAATGCAGAATTAAAAGCAGTGGCTAGTAATGCCTTAGCAGCAAGAATGGCAAAAGATGAAAAAAATACAGCAGCAATAGCCTCACAATATGCCTTAAGTCTTTATGGCTTAGAAAGAATAGCCAAGAATATTGAAGACAATATCGGCAATACCACTAGGTTTTTGGTTTTAGGTAAAGAGAGTATTGGTAAAAGTGATAAAGATAAAACTTCTATTCTAGTCACAACTAAACATCAAGCTGGAGCATTATTTGATTTATTAGAACCTTTTAAACAATTAGAAATTAACATTTTCCAACTAGCAAGACACCCAATTTCTGGAATTAAATGGGAGTATTTATTTTTAGTTGATTTTGCAGGACATAAAGAAGATACACAAGTTATCAAAGCATTAAATTTAGTTGAGAAAAAAGTCTCAAAACTTAAGGTTTTAGGATCTTATCCTGTGTGTGTTTTGTAGTTTTTTAATATAGCCATAATCTATAAGGAGATTTTTATGAGGATATATAAATTATTTTTAGCAAGTATAGTTGCATTGATTATTGCTAATTGGATATGGAGCTACAATCCTCGTGTTAGTGAGCTAAATGATTTGTTATCAAAAGATGTTGAATTGGTTAATTATCCTTATAAATTCAAAGTTATTAGTGTTGAAAATGGGAGGGCAATAATGTCAAGCCCTAGATCTCCAGAAGTTTCGGTATTAATATTTATATCAATTATCAAACCAGAGTTAGAAGGTATGAATCCTGATAGTCCTGAGGTTATTGCTGTACAAAAGGAATTAGCAGAAATTCAATCTAAAGCAAAAAAAATAATTTTAAATCAAGATGATATTAATAGTGTTAGTTGGGAAATAGATAAATTATGGTTTGCTGATCATGGTGTTTCTGTTTGGTAATAATACTAAAAAAATGATAAAAATATGCCCTGTAATAAAATCTTTAAAACCTTATCAAGGGGGGAAACCAATTGATGAGTTAAAAAGAGAATTGGGTTTAAAAGAAGTGATTAAACTTGCTTCAAATGAAAATCCAAATCCCTTATCACCAAAAATAAAAACTGCAATTATCAATAATCTTGATGAAATTGGAAGGTATCCAGATGGTAATGGTTTTGAGTTAAAACAAGCTTTGGCGAATAAGTTTAATTGTGGAAATGAGCAAATCACTTTAGGTAATGGCTCTAATGATATTTTAGAATTAATTGCTAGAGTGTTTGTTTGTGATAGTAGTGATGAAGTGATATTCTCACAATATAGTTTTGTTGTTTATCCTTTAGTCACTCAAAGTTTAGGGGCAACAGCAGTTATAACTCCTGCTAAAAATTATGCCCATAATTTAGAACTTATGGCAGAAAGTATTACTGATAAAACAAAATTGATTTTTATTGCAAATCCTAATAATCCAACAGGGACTTATTTAGAAGATACTGAGATCTTAGAATTTTTAGAAAAAGTGCCAAGTAGGGTGGTAGTTGTTTTAGATCAGGCGTATTTTGAATATACAAATTCAAAAATTGGTGTTGAATTAATAAAAAAATATCCTAATTTAATTATCACTCGCACTT
>FPHJ01000058.1_pt1 | contig 28385 bp, 33 predicted proteins | sample 1057411 | NCBI WGS metagenome assembly FPHJ01 (sample SAMEA4473313, study PRJEB15554) | hydrothermal vent metagenome | biome: marine basaltic hydrothermal vent biome; feature: marine hydrothermal vent; material: water | place: Pacific Ocean | collected 2011-06-14/2011-07-23 | depth 1199 m
AACAACTTTTCAAAATCATATGGCGATTGATAGTTAATCGTTGAATGAAGCCTAATTCTGTTATAAAACACCTCAATATATTCAAAGACACTAGATTTAATTTCTGCTCTAGTTTGGTTTGTTTGTTTATTAATAAGCTCTGTTTTGAGTGTATTAAAAAAGCTTTCAGCAACTGCATTATCGTGGCATTCTCCTTTTCTACTCATGCTTTGAATAATGTTATTTTCTTTGAATAACTTAAGATATTCATAAGCTCTATAAGTTGATCCTTGATCAGAATGCAACAGCACTTGTTGTTTTCTAGGCTTGTTGTTAATTGCCATAACTAAGGCATCAATAACCATCTTTGTATCATTATTAGCACTCATTGACCAACCAACAACCCTACGAGAATACAAATCAATTATTGTTGCTAAATGCAGCCAACCCTGTTTAGTCCAGATAGAGGTGGTGTCACTTACCCACTTACTATTAGGTGTTGTTGCACTAAATCCTCTATTCAAAATATTGTCGGTAAAGTTTGCAGTGTTTCTAGGTATTTTGGCTTTTTTATGACGAATACTATAATGGGCATGAATGCCGTTTTTACTCATTAACCTTGCTACTTTATTGAGACTAACTTTAACACCTTGTGCTTTAAGTTGATGGTAAATCCTTGGAGAACCATAATTTTTTCTACTATTTTTAAATGCTTGAATTATTTGTAAAATAATCTTATCATTTCTCCTACTTCTAGGGCTTTGTGGTGTTGTTTTCCAATAGTAGTATCCGCTTTTTGATACTTCCATACACCTACACAAAACAGTTATTGGATAGTTTATTGACTCAGAGTCTATAAACTTAAATCTTAATTGTTTTGACTTTTGAAGAAGGCTTGAGCCTTTTTTAGTATCTCTGCCTCCATTTGAGCTAGTTTAAGGTCTTTCTTAAGTTGTTTATTTTGCTTTAATAATTCTGAATGTGTTGCTTTATGATGTGTTGTATCAGTATTATCAGCGGTTCTTTTAAATGCTTTATCTTGTTTTTTATTCAATTGTTCTCTCCACTTATAAATCATATTACGACGAATACCAAAATCCCTTGCAAGTTCTGCTATACAAGTATTTTCTTGGCTTGCTAATTGCAATATTTCTAGTTTAAATTCTTTGGTAAACTTTTGTTTTTTTATTGACATTATAGACTCCTAAATTGTTAAAATTTAGTGTCCAGTTTTTTGGGGGAACCTCAGTGTCAATTAAACTTTCTTTTTCCGCCATCCTTTTGGTCTCCCTCTGTTAAGTTATTTTCATCTGTGGCAACAATTAAAGATAACATCTGATAGTTTTATAAAAATTAAACAAAGACTTTATTATACGCATTCAATTTTCTTGAATTTGTTCCAAAAAACTATTTAATGCCAAAGCACGATGAGAGATTTTATTTTTTTGTTCTTTACTTAATTCAGCAGATGATTTTTGAAGTTTTGGGATATAAAAAATACTATCATAACCAAAACCATTAATCCCTTGTCGTTTTTCTAAAATATCTCCTTGCCATTTTCCAATTGCGATTATCGGTGTTGGATCTTGATAATGTTTTACCAAAGCTATTGCACAATAAAAATAAGCTTTTCTATTTTTTATATCTTGCATATTATTAAGTAATTTATCAATATTTTGTTCATCATCTCCACCGCTATATCTTGCCGAATAAATACCAGGCTCACCATTTAATGCCTCAACACTCAATCCTGAATCATCAGCCATTGCCCACATATTAGTTTGTTTAGAAGCATTTCTTGCTTTTAAGATTGCATTTTCAATAAAACTAAATCCTGTTTCTTCAATTTCTCTAATAGCAAAATCACCTTGAGGTTGAATAATAAAATGTTTTTTTAATAAAGAATTAAATTCTGAAATCTTCCCTTGGTTATTGCTAGCTAAGATAATTTTTTGCATAGTGTATAATTTTTCGTAAGTTAAATTATTAAAAATATAAAAATATGACACAAGATGAAATGAAACAAGCAGTTGCGAATGAAGCATTAAATTATGTCGTTGAAGATACTATTATAGGTGTTGGCACAGGTTCAACAGCGAATTTTTTTATTGATGCTCTAGCAACAATAAAAAATAAAATAAAAGGCACAGTAGCTAGTTCAGAAGCAACAGCTCAAAGATTGAAATCACATGATATTGAAGTTTTTGATTTAAATGATGTAGAAAATATTTCTGTTTATATCGATGGTGCTGATGAATCAGATAATGAACTTAATTTAATAAAAGGTGGTGGTGGTGCATTAACGCGTGAGAAAATTGTTGCTGCTGTTGCTGATAAATTTATTTGTATTGCTGATGAGTCTAAATTAGTTAATGTTATGGGTGAATTTCCCCTACCTGTTGAAGTTATTCCAATGAGTGCTAATTATGTCACTCGTGAGATTATCAAAAGAACAAATGGTGAAGTTAAATTAAGAGATTTTACAACCGATAATGGCAATCTTATTTTAGATGTTAGTGGTTTGAAAATCACAGATCCTAAAAAATTAGAAACAGAATTAAATAGTATTGTTGGTGTTGTAACTAATGGTTTATTTGCAAATCGCCCTGCTGATGTTTTATTACTTGGCACACCTACTGAGGTTAAAAAAATTATCGCTTAGAATTATATTTCCTTTTATTTTTCTTACGCCATAATTTTGGCTTTTGTGGGGTTTGATAATACCCCCAAAAACCAGCTTTTTCTTTTTGTGCTTCTTGTTCATAAACTTTATATTCTGAGCCATAAGCAAAAGCAACACCTGCTTTAACCATTGATTTACCAATATCAATTCCATTACGATAAATTTTTACTAACATTCTGCCATAATGTCCAAAAGCAATAGGGGTTATTGTTATCTCACCATGAACCTTATCAAAAACATAAGCTAATGCTTTTTTTGCCAAAATTCCACAATCAACAAATACACCTTTAATTTCCTGACATTTTTGTTTTTTTTCTGGTGTGTCTATACCATAGATTCTCATTTTTAAACTTACACTATCGCCATCTATAATATACAAAGCTTTTTCATTTGGCACTTTAATTTCTGGTAATTGGGCAAAAACAGAAAATGATAAAAATAGAAGTAGTATTTTCATTATTAACAATTGGTAAAATAATTACATTTTATAGTTCTATATATTTATTTTGCCACTCTTAGAAAAAATAAAATTTGATGATAAAGGTTTAATTCCAGTGATTGCCCAAGATGTAAAAACCAATGAAATATTAATGTTTGCTTGGATGAATAAAGAGGCGTTAGAATTAAGTTTAAAAAACAATCAAGCTGTTTATTACTCTCGCTCACGCCAAAAACTATGGTTTAAAGGAGAGGAATCAGGATATAACCAAACTATTAAAGAATTTTATTTAGATTGTGATAGAGATGTTCTACTAATTAAAATTGAACAAAAAGGGGGAATAAGTTGTCATACAGGAAGAAAAAGTTGTTTTTTTCAAAAAATAGAAAAAAATAAGATTACAATAACACAAAATGTATTAAAAAAACCAACAGATATTTATGGATAATATTCTTACACAACTACAAAACACCTTAGAAGAAAGAAAAAAAGAAACTTCTGATAACTCTTATGTTGCATCTCTTTATGAAAAAGGTTTAAATGAAATCTTAAAAAAAATTGGTGAAGAAAGTGCTGAAGTTATAATTGCAGGAAAAGAAGAGAATAAAAAACAGATTATTTATGAAGTCAGTGATTTGTTTTTCCATATAATGGTTTTATTACGCCAACAAAATATAGATATTAAAGATATTGAAGAAGAACTACAACGCCGTTTTGGTTTAAGCGGATTAATTGAAAAACAAAATAGAAAATAACGGGAGAAAAAAATGCCAGGAATTTGGGAATTATTAATTATATTAGCGATTGTATTATTATTATTTGGTGGTAAACGCTTAAAAAACCTTGGTGGAGATTTAGGTAGCGCAATCAAAGGATTTAAAAAATCTATGAATAACGATGAAAAAATAGATAAAAAAGAAGAAGTTATTGAAGCAACTATCGTTGAAGAAAAAACAGAAGCTAAATAATGTTTGATGTTGGCTTTTGGGAATTATTTGTTATTGGAATAATTTTTTTATTAGTGTTAGGACCTGAACGCCTACCAGAATTTGCTACAAAAGCAGGTAGGTATGTAAGAAAAATTAAAACATTTATCGAAAATGTAAATACTGATATATCCTCACAACTTGAAACAGAAAATCTTAAAAAACATTTAGATTTAGAGGATGAAAATTCTAATATTTTAGAAATTATTAAAGACAGCAAAGAGACTATCTCTGATATTAAAGATACGGTTGAGAAAAAATGAACAATAATGAAATGTCATTTATTGAACATTTATTAGAGTTACGAGATAGATTAGTTCGTTCAATTATGATTATTGCCATTATATTTGCAATAATTTTCCCATTTTCTAATGAAGTGTATGAGTTTGTTGCACTACCAATTTTACAAGTATTACCCAAAGATGCTGGTTTAATTGCAATTGGTGTTATCTCTCCATTTTTAACACCACTTAAAATGTCATTAATTTTTGCTGTTTATTTAGCAATGCCATTTTTATTACATCAAATTTGGTCTTATATCGCCCCAGCACTTTATAAACATGAAAAAAAAATGGCTGTGCCATTATTGGTTTCTAGCACAGTTCTTTTTTATTGTGGTTTAGCATTTTCTTATTATGTTGTTATGCCTGTTGTTTTTGGTTTTCTAACGAGTATTGGTCCTAAAGTTGTGAGTGTCACACCTGATATTCAATTTTATTTAGACTTTGTTTTAAAAATGTCCTTTGCATTTGGTGTGGCTTTTGAAGTGCCTATCGCAACAATTTTATTATTAATTGGTGGAGTGACAACTGTTGAAAAACTCTCAAAACAACGCCCTTATATAGTTATCATTGCATTTGTAGTTGGTATGCTTTTAACACCACCAGATGTTATCTCACAAATCCTAATTGCAATACCAATGTGGTTGTTATTTGAAGGTGGATTATTAGTTTATCGTTTTTTAATCCCTAAATCAAAAATTACAAATAATGATGATTTAGAAGAAAATGATGATGATATCAATGATGATGATTTTGATGAAATAGAAAAAGAGTTTAATAAACTACAATAACTTTTAGTTCTATAAAATTTCAAATACACTAATTAAATTTTCAGCAATTGTCACAATTTTTGTATTCTTATCCATAGCCATTTTTCTTAAAGTTTGATATGCCTCATCTTCTGAAATAGATTTTTTATCCATTAACAACCCTTTGGCTTTTTCTACAATTTTTCTTTCTGCTAATTGATTTCTTGTTGTATCTAATTCATCTTTTAACGCTTGGAATTCTCTAAATCTTGCAATCGCAACATCAATAATAGGTTGAACCCTTTGTTCTTCTAAGCCATCAACAATATAAGCATTAACGCCTGATTTAATAGCAGTTCCTGTCATTTTTGCATTACTTTGTTCGGCAAACATAACAATAGGTTTGGGTTTGGTCTTATTAACATCACTTAAATTTGCAAAAATAGCTTCATCAGGAATATCAGCATTAACAATAATCACATCAGCATGAGTAATCTCATTACTATCCAATAAAGTAGTTCCATCTTGCATACGACAAATAACTTCATGCCCTTTATCTTGCAATGCTCTTCTAAGAATTGCTGAACGCCCCGTATTATGATCTACTAAAATAACTTTGAGTGCTGTATTCATATTGTCTTTTTTACCTTGTATTTTTAAGATTGATTTTACTTTTATGGCATAAGGTTATCAATCTTTACGCCATAAAAAAATATAAAAAATTAAAAAGATTTACCAATACTAAAAACAACAGACTCTTTATTATCAGTTGCACTATCATCAAAATTAGTTTTAATTAAAGAAACACTATATTCCAAACCATTAAATTCTTTTGCTAATCCTAATGTCCAAACTTTATTTCCTGTATCTTGACCAGCATCATCTTTCACATTGTAATCACCATAAGAAATAGAAGTATCAATCCCTTCAAATGTTTTAGCATAAGATACTTCAGTATAGTTTGTATTACTATCTTCTTGAAGATAATGACTTAAACCAAACTCTTTATAAGATAGACTTAAATAAGATTCTTTAAAATTTAAATCACTCCTACCTGGATATTGATAACTGATATAACCAACTTCATAACCAACATCTTTATACTCATTGGAATAACTACCATATAAATCCATCTCAATCGAACCATCACTTTCTGTAGCATTTCCATTAACACTAATGTTAGAACCCCAAACACCAACTGCAAATCCATTACTTAAATCATAATCAAGACCACCTGAAACAGTTGTTTTTTTAACAGTTGTCCCAGCACTATTTTGATGTTGCCCTAAACCTCTCCAAACATAATCATTAGCAATAGCAACATTAGCACTAATTGCTGATGTTTCTTCATTACCATTAGCAAATACAGTTAATGACAAAATACTCAATATTATTAAACTTATTTTTTTCATAATTTTCTCCTTATTATTTTATTTATTTATAAACTCTGGATATGCTTCTAAACCGCATTCAGAAATATCAACACCTTCTAACTCTTCTTCTTTCGAAACACGAATGCCTATCACAGCTTTTATAATTAACCATAAAGCAATACTTGTACCAAACACCCATACAAAAATAGTTGTTATACCTGCTAACTGAGAAGTAAAACTAACACTATCATTAGTTAAAGGCACTGCTAACAAACCCCATAACCCAACCACACCATGAACAGAAATTGCCCCTACTGGATCATCAATTTTAAATTTCTTATCTAAAACAATAATTGATATAACTACTAATAAACCACCAACAACACCAATTAAAGTTGCCATAAGTGGCGTTGGTGTATCAGGACCAGCAGTAATAGCAACTAACCCTGCTAATGCCCCATTTAATGCCATTGTTAAATCTGCTTTTTTAAATAAAAATTTATTAAGTAATAATGCTGAGATTGTGCCACCTGCTGCTGCTGCATTCGTATTTAAAAATACCATAGCAACTGCGTTAGCACTAACAGCATCACCTAATTTTAATACTGAACCTCCATTAAAACCAAACCATCCCATCCATAAAATAAAAGTTCCTAAAGTTGCTAAAGGCATATTAGCACCAACAATTGCTTGTGGATTTCCTTCTTTATCATATTTACCCTCTCTTGCACCTAAAACAATCACACCAGCTAAAGCAGCTGTAGCACCTGCCATATGAACAATACCCGAACCAGCAAAATCACTAAAACCTAAATCACCTAAATTAAATAATCCAAAAACATCAGCACCACCCCAAGTCCAAGAACCTTCTAATGGATAAATAATCGCCGTAAAAATAGTAGCAAATATTAAAAAAGAAAATAATTTCATTCTCTCAGCAACAGCACCTGAAACGATAGACATCGCAGTTGCAACAAAAACAACTTGAAAGAAAAAATCTGAAGCATTTGAATAAACAGAATCACCTGAAAAACCAGCCTCTTTAGATTCTGCTATCACTGATTGCGTTAAAACACCTGCATTTTTTGCACCATCTAAGGCGATATCTTTTAAGAAAAGCCCTCCTTCATACATAATGTCATAACCAACTATTAAATATGCCGTGCAAGCAATTGCAAATAACATAATATTTTTCGTTAGAATTTCTGAGGTGTTTTTACTTCGCACCATTCCTGCTTCTAACATTGAAAACCCTGCTGCCATCCACATTACCAACGCACCCATTACTAAAAAGTAAAAAGTATCTAAAGCGTATTGTAATTCAAAAATTTGTGTTGTTAAATTTTCCATAACTTTCTCCTATAATGCATCAAGATTTGTCTCGCCTGTGCGAATACGAATCACTTGTTCTAAATTTGAAACAAAAATCTTACCATCACCGATTTTTCCTTGAGAGTCAGTTCTTGCAACCGATGTAATCACCTCAAGTGTTTTTTCTAAAAAAGGTTCTGAAACAGCAATTTCTAATTTTATTTTTGGTAAGAAATCAACAGTTTTTGCTGATCCTCTATACATTTCAATATGTCCTTTTTGTCGTCCAAACCCTTTAACTTCTGAAACAGTAATACCTTGAACTTCTATATCAGCCAAAGCATTACGCACTTCATCTAGTTTTGTGGGTCTTATAATCGCCACTATCATTTTCATAAATTTCTCCCATAAAAAAAGCCAGTATTTTTTGATTTATAAAAACCTAAAAAACTGACTTCTTTGCCTAAAATAAACATTTACCCATAAAAAAAACGCCAACCTAAAATTAATTAGATTGACGCCTTTGTCTGAATATTTTAATTTTCTTCGTTGAAAATATAAGTTGCTATTATTCTCTTATTTTGTTTTTTGTCAATCCTAATTTGTCCAATTATCAATTAACCATTTTTTTTCTTTTGCAACTTTTAATAGTTTTTCATCACCATTAATTACAATAGGATTTTCAACAAAACTCAGTAGTGGTAAGTCATTATGAGAGTCAGAATAAAAATAAGAGCCTTCTAAACTTTCATTATTTTTTTTACACCATTTTTTTAAATTATTCACTTTACCTTCTTGAAAACAAGGCTCTCCAAAAACCTTACCTGTATATTTTTGCCCATCAAACTCAGGTTCTGTTGCTAATAATTCATCAATACCATAAGCTTGAACAATCGGACGAGTGACAAAAGAATTAGTTGCTGTGATTACCATTACTCTATCACCATTTTTCTTATGTTTATCAATAACTTGTTGTGCTTTTTGAGACATAATTGGTTTAATTTTTTTCCTCATAAATTGCTGATGCCAAGTTTCTAACTGACTTAAAGAATTGTTTGCTAATGGTTCTAAACAAAACTCTAAATACTCAATAATATTTAATTTTCCTTGGGCATAATCATCAAAAAATTGCTGATTTTTTTTTTGATATTCAATAGTATCAACTGCACCAACTTCACTTAAAAACTCACCCCATAAAAAATCACTATCACCATTTAATAATGTTTTATCTAAATCAAATAATGCTAATGCCACTTAATTTTCTCCAAATATATTTATAGTTGTTGCAATACTTTGTTTGCTATCTCAATAGTTTTTTCTATATCTTCATTAGTATGTGCTTGAGAAACAAATCCAGCTTCATAAGCACTAGGTGCTAAATAAACACCTTCATCTAACATTAAATGAAAGAATTTATTAAATCTCTCTACATCACACTTTGAAGTTTGTTCAAAGTTTGTGACAGTTTTATTATCCGTAAAAAACAAACCAAACATTCCTCCCACTACATTAGATGTCATTGGAATATTATTTTCTTGTGCTTTTTCAACAATCCCTTGAGTTAGTTTAATTGCTTTTTTTTCTAATTCTTCATAAAAGTTTTCAGTATCAACTGCTTCTAACATTGCCAAACCAGCAGCCATAGACATTGGATTTCCTGATAAAGTCCCTGCTTGATAAACTGGACCTAATGGGGCAATACATTGCATAATTTCTTTTTTTCCACCAAACGCACCAACAGGTAAACCACCACCAATCACTTTACCTAAAGTTGTTAAATCTGGTTTAATATTAAACTTTTCTTGTGCTCCACCAAGAGAAACTCTAAAACCTGTCATCACTTCATCAAAAATTAAAACAGTATTATAGTCATCACAAACTTTTCTTAATCCTTCTAAAAAGCCTTTTACTGGTGGGATACAATTCATATTTCCAGCTACAGGTTCAACAATAATACAAGCGATTTCATTACCTTTTTTAGTAAATACTTCTTTAACTTGCTCTAAATTGTTATATTCTAAAGTTAGAGTATGTTTAGCAAAATCTGCTGGAACACCTGCTGAATTAGGCTCACCTAAAGTTAGTGCACCAGAACCAGCCTTAACCAATAAAGAATCAGAATGTCCATGATAACAACCTTCAAATTTAACAATTTTGTCTCGTTTAGTAAAACCTCTTGCAAGTCTAATTGCACTCATTGTTGCTTCTGTGCCTGAGCTTACCATTCTTACTAATTCTATTGATGGCATTAATTCACAAACTTTTTTTGCTAGTTTTGTTTCAATTTCAGTTGGAGCACCAAATCCTAAACCATTATGTAAGACTTTTTCAACAGCAGTTATAACTTTTTTATTAGCATGTCCTAAAATCATCGGACCCCAAGAAGCAACATAATCAATATATCTTTTGCCCTCAGCATCAAAAAGATAAGCTCCCTCTCCTTTTTCAAAAAAAACAGGAGTTCCACCAACGCCTTTAAATGCTCTAACTGGGGAATTAACACCACCAGGAATATAAGTTTGTGCTTGTTCAAATAATTGTTTTGAAGTTGTCATTTTTATTCTCCGAAAAGTTTTGGATAAGTTGTTAAATGTGTAATATGTGACCAAATAATAACAACACTATTAAATAGCAAATCTTTATTTGCTTGAGTTTCAAAAAGTGCAATAATTTTTGCAATATCATTAATAAATTTAAAAATATGTTTAATATTTGCTTTAGCGAAAATTTGGTTCAATTCTTTTAATCCACTTTCTTGTTGTTGATGATATAGTTTTATCTCTTCAATCAATAAATGTTGTAAATATTCTATTGCCAATAATTCATTATCTTTAAACATACTTAAATCACGCACTTCACTAGGGTTTAATGCAATATCCAACCATTTTTGTTGCCAAATAGAATGCTTATGCAATTCATCAGTTTCAAACCATTTTTTAACTGTTAATGGAACACCATACGACTGTCTTAATAATTGTCCAATATTAAAATCATTGGCATTAGTAATTTGTTGCTCCAACCACATCTGAGATTTTTTATCAAAAGTTTGTGGTATATGAATACTCTGACAACGAGAACGAATGGTAATTGGTACTTTTTCTTTTGAATGTGCTAATAAAATAATTAAAGTATTTTTTCTTGGTTCTTCTAATGTTTTTAATAAACTATTTGCTGCATTGATTGTCATTTCATCAGCATAATACAATAAGCCAATTTGTAATTCATCTGCTGATTTTTCTAATATTTCACAAAATTTTCTTATCTGATCAATCCTTATTTCTTGTGATAATTTATTTTGTTTATTTAATTCTCTATGACAATAAATTAAATTTTGATAATTAGAATGACGAATTAATAAGTCTTTATCTCCTTTTTCATTAGGAAAATCTTTATCAACTAATTTAGCATTTTTTTCACCTAGAACATATTTAATCACTTCTTTTGCGAAAACTTGTTTGCCAATATTCTTACTACCTGTAATTAAAATAGCATGTGGTAAATGCGAATTATCTTGCATTTTTTTGATTTGTTCAAATGGCTTTTCTAACCAAGGATAATTCATAATGATAAATTTTTAATAATTTGTTGATGAATTTCATCAATACTCTGACTAGCATCAATAACTTTAATTCTTTGAGGATATTTTTTTGCTCGTTCTAAATAAACATCTCTAACACGCTCAAAAAAATCTAAATCTTCTTGTTCTATTCTATCCTTCTCTCCTCTCTTAGCAACTCTATCCATTGAGGTTTTAACTTCTAAATCTAAAAATAATGATAAATCTGCTTGAAAATCTCCTTGGACAAATTTTTCTAAAACAATAATTCTTTTTTCATCAACTTTACGACCTCCACCTTGATAAGCAAAAGTTGCATCTGTCCATCTATCACTAATTACCCATTTTCCTTGAGCTAAAGCTGGTTTTATTTTTTCTTGGATATGTTGGTTTCTTGCAGCAAACATCAATAATAATTCTGTTTCTTTATCAACTTTTGCTTGAGTATTTAATAATACTTCTCTAATCTCTTCACCTAATATTGTGCCACCTGGCTCACGCGTTAAAATAAAATCTATTTCTTTTCTTTTAAGATAATCTGTTAATAAAGCAATTTGAGTGCTTTTCCCAGTGCCTTCAACACCATCTATTGTGATAAATTTAGAATTAAACATCAAACCAATTCAGTTTATCTCTTAAACTAACTACCTCACCTACAATAATTAATGTTGGGGCGTGAATTTCATTATTATCTAAAACTTGTGGTAATTCTTTAAGTGTTGTTGTCCAAACTTTATGCTCTTTTGTGGTGCCTTTTTGCACTAAAGCAACTGGCATATTATCTCTAAGACCATGTTTGATTAGTTTTGCACTCATATGTTTTGCCCCAACCAAACCCATATAAAAAACTATTGTTTGTTGTTCTACAGCTAACTCATCCCAAGGTAAGTTCATCGTCCCATCTTTTAAGTGTGCTGTCACAAAGCGACAACTTTGTGAATAATCTCTATGTGTTAATGGAATACCAGAATAAGTAGAACAACCACTTGCAGCTGTAATTCCAGGGACAACTTGAAAAGGAATATTGTTTTGTGCTAATTCTTCAATTTCCTCACCACCTCTACCGAAAATAAAAGGATCTCCCCCTTTTAAACGACAAACTCGTTTCCCTTGTTTCGCAAGAGTCACTAATAATTCATTAATCCCTCCCTGAGGCATAATATGATTACCTTTTTCTTTACCAACATAAATAAGTTCTGCATCACGCCTAACAAGTTCCATTACTTCATCTGAGACTAATCTATCATACAAAATAACATCTGCTTGTTGCATTAAACGAAGTGCTTTAAAAGTTAATAAATCAGGATCTCCTGGACCACCGCCAACCAAATAAACCTCACCTGTGTTTGTTTCAACAGAATTATCTAATTCAATTTGCATTAGTTTTGAAGCTTCATCAATTTTATTGGCAAAAACTCTCTCAGCAATAATTCCTGTTAGAGTTCGTTCCCAAAAATATCTTCTATCTTCAATCTTTTTAAATTTTTCTTTAACTTTATCTCTAAAACTTGCTGCTAATTTTGCTAATTCACCATAAGCATTAGGAATACTACTTTCTAATTTTGCTCTAATTAATCTTGCTAACACAGGAGATTTTCCTGCTGAAGAAACAGCAACAACAATTGGACTTCTATCAATAATTGATGGCATAACAAATGAGCATAAATCTGGAGAATCTACAATATTAACAGGGATATTTTCTGCTTTTGCTAATACTGAAACTGCACTATTAACAGCATTGTCATCAGTTGCTGAGATGATAAGAGTTCTATCTAAAACATCTTCTTCTTCAAACTCTCTTTTAGTTAGTTTAATATCATTGTTTTTTGCTTTTTCAACAATACCATCACAAAACTTAGGTGCTATACATTCAACACTAGCACCAGCTTTTAATAATAATAAAATCTTTCTAAAGGCTATATCGCCCCCACCAACAACCAAACAAGGAAAATATTCCATAAATTATCCTTAATCTATTTCTTAATAAAAAGAGCCATAGACTCAATATGTGCTGTATGTGGAAACATATCCATTACTCCTGCATATTTTAATTCAAAGTCTTGTTTTAACAAAACCTCACTATCTCTTGCAAGAGTTGCTGGATTACACGAGACATATAAAACCATTTTAGTTTTAAATTGAGGTAAAAATTCAATAATTTCTAAAGCTCCACTTCTAGCTGGATCAATCACAATCTTGTCATAAGTTTTGTTTTGATACCATAATTGTTGAGTTGGTTCTTTTGTTAAATCAAAGGCAAAAAAATCAATATTATTAAGACCATTTTTAATAGCATTATCTCTTGCTCGTTGAATTAAGTTTTTATCAAAATCAACACCAGTAATTGAATTAGCATATTTTGCTAAAGGTAATGAAAAATTTCCAAGACCACAAAATAAATCTAAAATATTATCGTCTTTTTCTACTTTCAATAAATCTAATGCCTGATTTAACATTTTTTCATTGATAGAAAAATTAACCTGTGTGAAATCTGTTGGTAGAAAATTAATTTCAATATTATGTTTTTTATGTTGATAAGAAAGTTTTACTTCATTTTCTAAAGGTTTAACTGTATCCAAACCACCTGATTGTAAATACCAAGTGATATTTTGTACCTTTGCAAAATCTTTTAATATTTGTTTGTCATTATCATTTAATTCTTCTAAATGTCTTAAGATTAAAATAGTTTGCTCATCAGTAATTGCCACTTCAATTTGCGGAATATTTTTTTTAATGCTTAATTGTGAAAAACAGATTTTTAAATCTTTAATTTTGGTATTAAGAGCTAAATCCAAAACCTCACATTTATCCATTTGAGTGATAAAACTACTTTTTTTCTCCCTAAAGCCAACTAAAACTTCGCCTTTTTTTTCAACAAAACGAACTCCTAATCTTGCTTTTCTACGATAATTCCAACTCTCAGAAGTAATAGGAGATAACCATTTTTTTGGCTCAATATATCCATGTTGTTTGAAATGATTTTTCAACCATTGTTCTTTTTCAATAATTTGATTTTCAGGCGATAAATATTGCAAACTACAACCACCACAAATACCAAAAACTTCACATTTTGGCTCAATTCTCATTGATGATGCTTTTAAAACTTCAATAGTATCTGCTTCATCATATTTTGCTTTATTACGAACTCGTTGTGCTAAAACTTCCTCACCTACTAATGCACCTCGCACAAATACTGTCTTAGCTTCATAATGAGCAATTCCTCTACCTTCATTTGAAAGCGATTCAATAGTTAGTTTGTATTCTTTTGGCTTGTTTTTTCTTGACACTACTTGAGTTTTGCCAATAATTCTTCTTCAGTTTCTACACGGTTTGGATCAGGGAGACAGCAATCTACTGGACAGACCTCAACACATTGTGGCTCATCAAAATGTCCTTTACATTCTGTGCATTTATCACCATCAATTTCATAAATTTCATCACCCATAAAAATAGCATCATTTGGGCATTCAGGCTCACAAACATCGCAATTAATACATTCATCTGTAATTAGTAATGACATCTTTTATTCTCCTTTTAATTAATTCTTTTTCTATGATAGAAAATGCTTTTTCCATTTCCACGCCATGAGATTGTGTTGTTATAACAATTCTTAATGGTTGAAATAGCGATTTTCCCTTTAACCCTGTTTTGGTTTTCATTTTATCTAAAATTTCTTGATAAGATAAATCATTATCCAAACATTTTTCTAATTCAGAAAAAAGCTCCAATGGAGCTTCTGATAATATTTTTTGTTCTTCTTGTCCAAATTCTAGCTCTGTCCAAAAACATTCTGCAAATAATCTAGCATCTTTTGGAAAACTAATATTTTTTCTAATTATCTCAACAAACTCTAAAGACTTATTATTTGGGACAATATCCTCAACTTCATTTTTTATCCATTGCCAAATCTGTTCATTAGTTTTTTTAGCAATTGCTAAAAATTGCCAGTGGTTTAATTGTTTAATATCAAATTTAGCAGGTGCTTTCCCAATGCGTTTTTCATCAAAATTATGCCCTAAATCTTGCAAACTCATTAACTCATTACTTTCATAACTATGTCCTAATCTTGCAAAATAATTAACTAATGCTTCAGGAAAATATCCTAATTCTCTTAATTGTTTAATACTCATAGAACCATTGCGTTTTGACAAAGGTTTTCCATCAAAACCAATCGTTAGAGAAATATGCCCATATTGTGGTATTGGTAATTTTAAAGCCTCTAAAATCATTATCTGGCGTGGTGTATTTGTTAAATGATCTTCACCTCTAAGTGCGTGTGTCACACCCATCAAAGCGTCATCTAGTGCGTTAACAAAGAAAAAACCTTCACTTCCTTGTGAGCGTTTAATAATAAAATCACCAATATCCTGTTTCTTAAAAACTTGCTGACCTTTAACAAAATCTTCAAATACTATCTCACCTTTATCAACCTTAAAACGAATTGTATGTTTTTTTGTTAAATCAACATTTATTAATTTTCTACAAGTTTGATCATATCGTGGTGGTTGTCCCATTTTTAACTGGATTTTACGACTTACTTCTAAATCTTGAGCGCTACAAAAACAAGGATAAATTGCTTCTTTTTTCTCTAATTCTTGAAGGTATTTTTTATAAACTTCACTACGCTTAGATTGTTCAAATGAGCCATCATCATTAATTGTGCCATAACCTTCTTGCCATTCTAAACCCAACCATTTTAAGTCCTCACAAAGTTGGTCTATGTATTGTTGTTCGCTTCGTTCTTGATCTGTATCTTCAATTCTAAGTAAAAATACACCATGATGTTTAATTGCATATAAAACATTAAAGAGGGCAGTTCTTGCATTGCCTATATGAATATGTCCTGTAGGTGAAGGACAAAAACGAGTTTTAATCATTGGCATATAATTAAACAAAAACTAGATAAATGAGTGGTATTATAACGCCTTTTTTTCTAAAAAATTAATATGAAATACTTTGCTTTTTTAATTTCACTTTTATTATCAATAAATTCATTTGCTTATGAAGATGGTGTTTATGCAAAAATACTAACAACAAAAGGAGAAATTGTTGCTAGATTATTTTATAAAAAAACCCCTATTACTGTCACAAACTTTGTTGCCTTAGCCGAAGGGAAAAAGAAAAATACAGTAAGACCAAATAAACCTTTTTATGATGGTTTGACTTTCCATAGAGTAATAAAAAACTTTATGATTCAAGGTGGTGATCCAGAAGGAACAGGTAGAGGTGGTCCTGGTTATAGATTTGAAGATGAATTTGTTAAATCTCTTAGACATAATAAAGCAGGTATTTTATCTATGGCAAATTCTGGTCCAAATACTAATGGAAGTCAATTTTTTATTACCCATAAAGCCACTCCTTGGTTAGATGGAAAACATACTGTATTTGGTGAAGTTGTTGAAGGGTTAGGTGCTGTTAACACAATCAAAAAAGGTGATAAAATAAAAACAATTAAAATTATTAGAATTGGTAGTGATGCGAAAAAATTCATTGCTGATGAGAAAAGTTTTAATAAACTTCGCTCTAAAATAATCAAAAGAAAAAAAGCACAGTTAGAAAAAAACTTAAAAAGTTTTTATGAATATGTAAAGACTAATTATCCCAATGCTCAAAAAACAAAATCAGGCTTATATTATGTTGTGTTAAAAAAAGGTAAAGGAGATACACCTAAAAAAGGAGATTTAATTAAAGCACATTATGATGTTAGTTTAAGTAATGGAAAATTAATTGATTCTTCTTATAAAAGAAATAAACCTCTTACTGTTGCTATTGGTATTGGTAGGGTTATTAAAGCTTGGGATGAAGCAGTTTTAACAATGAAAATAGGTGAGAAAAGAATTTTAATTACACCTTATTATTTAGCTTACGGTGAAGCAGGGAGACCACCAATAATTCCACCAAAATCAACCTTAATTTTTAATTTAGAGCTTATTTCTATTAACAACACTAAATAATCTTATGTTTTTAGAAATATTATCCTATTTATCTAAGTTAGATTCTGGTTTTTTAGTTTTAAATTATCTAACACTAAGAGCTGTTTTAAGCACCTTAACTGCTTTAACAATTAGTTTGTTGATTGGTAGTTTTTTTATTAAAAAAATTAATACTTATCAAATCAAACAAGTTATTCGCTTAGATGGTCCTGAAACACACCTAAAAAAACAAGGCACCCCAACAATGGGTGGGATTTTAATTTTATTTTCATTTTTAATTGCAACGCTTATTTGGGGGGACTTTAACAATCATTATTTATGGGTGGTTTTATTTACTGCAATTTCCTTTGCTGGTATTGGCTTAGTTGATGATTTGTTAAAAATAAAAAGACAATCTAGTGATGGTTTAAGTTCAAAACAAAAATATCTAACTCAATCTATTTTTGCTCTTATTATTGGATATTGGTTATATGATAAAGCATTATTACCTAATGAAACAACTCTAATTATGCCGTTTTTTAAAGAAGTTGCTATTCCTTTAGGATTAGGGTTTATTGCTGTTGCATACTTTACAATTGTTGGTAGTAGTAATGCTGTTAATCTTACTGATGGATTAGATGGTCTAGCGATTATGCCAGTAATCTTGGTATTAGGAGCTTTGGCTATTTTTAGTTATGTCACAGGGCATATTTATTTTTCATCATATTTAGGATTTCCTTTTATTTCAGGAACAGGAGAATTACTAATTATTTGTGGTTCTTTGATTGGTGCTAGTATTGGTTTTTTATGGTTTAATACTTATCCTGCACAAGTTTTTATGGGTGATACAGGATCATTATTTTTAGGTGCAGTTATTGCAGTAATTGCGATAATCATTCGTCAAGAAATTTTACTAATTATTATTGGTGGAATATTTGTTGTAGAAACATTATCAGTTGCAATTCAAGTTCTTTCTTATAAATTTAGAAATGGTAAGCGAGTTTTTTTAATGGCACCACTACATCATCATTTCGAGCAAAAAGGTTGGGCTGAACCTAAAATAATTGTTCGTTTTTGGATGATAACTTTAATATTAGTTTTAATTGGTTTAGCGAGTTTAAAAGTAAGATGAGTATTAAATCAGATAAATGGATAAAAAAAATGTCCTTAGAACAACAGATGATTACTCCATTTGAAGACAAACAAGTACGATATGTTAATGAACAAAAAATTGTTTCTTATGGTAATTCTAGTTATGGCTACGATGTGCGTTGTGCTAATGAATTTAAAATTTTTACCAATATAAATAATAGCATTGTTGATCCTAAAAACTTTGATAATAATAGTTTTGTTGAGATTAATTCTGATGTTTGTATTATTCCTCCAAACTCTTTTGCCCTAGCAAGAACTATTGAGTATTTTAAAATTCCTCGTTCAACATTAGTTGTTTGTTTAGGTAAATCTACTTATGCAAGATGTGGGATTATTGTTAATGTGACCCCATTAGAGCCTGAATGGGAGGGACATGTCACTTTAGAGTTTTCTAATACCACACCATTACCTGCAAAAATTTATGCTAATGAGGGCGTGGCACAAATGTTGTTTTTTGAATCTGATGAAAATTGTGAGACTTCTTATAAAGATAAAGGTGGTAAATATCAAGGACAAACTGGTGTTACACTGCCTAAAACATAAATAAAAAATGTCTGAATTTAAAAACCGTCGCACTTTTGCTATAATATCCCACCCTGATGCAGGGAAAACTACTGTCACAGAAAAGTTATTATTATTTAGTGGCACAATCACTTCTGCTGGGAGTGTTAAAAGCAGAAAAGCTGATACTCATGCAACTAGTGATTGGATGGAAATGGAAAAAGAAAGAGGAATTTCCATTACTTCTAGTGTGATGCAATTTCCTTATCAAGATTGTATTATCAATTTATTAGATACCCCTGGGCATGAGGATTTTTCTGAAGATACTTATCGCACTCTAACTGCTGTTGATTCTGCTTTAATGGTTATTGATGTTGCTAAAGGTGTAGAGCAGAGAACTATAAAACTAATGGAAGTTTGTAGATTAAGAGATACACCAATTATTACTTTTATCAATAAATTAGATCGTGAAGGGAAAATGCCTATTGATTTATTAGATGAGATAGAATCAGTTTTAAACATAAAATGTGCGCCAATTACTTGGCCAATTGGTATGGGTAAGAGATTTAAAGGAGTAGTGCATTTATTAACTAATCAAGTTTATCTTTTTGAATCTGGGAAAAATCATACTATTGGTGAGCAAATTGTTCTTGAAAATATTCACGATTTAGAACTTAAAAAATATCTTGATGAAGAGGAAATATCCGAACTAAAAGATGAAATAGAACTAGTTCAAGATGCGTTAAATCATTTTGATTTAGAAGAGTTTAATACAGGAAAACTAACTCCTGTTTTTTTTGGTTCAGCGATTAATAATTTTGGTATTCAAAATTTATTAGATGGCTTTATTAAATATGCCCCACACCCACAACCTCATCAAGCTAAAGAAAGAATTATTACTCCTGATGAGAAAAAACTAACTGGTTTTGTTTTTAAAATTCAAGCAAATATGGACCCAAAACATCACGATAGAATTGCTTTTATGCGTTTAGTGAGTGGTCAATACGACAAGGGAATGAAAGTAAAACAAGTTCGAACAAGTAAGGATATTAAAATTGCTAATGCAATTACTTTTATGTCACAACAACGTCAAAGTGCTGAGATGGCTATTGCTGGAGACATTATTGGTATCCATAATCATGGTGGCATTCAAATTGGCGACTCTTTCACACAGGGCGAAAATATTAAATTTTCAGGTATTCCTAATTTTGCTCCTGAATTATTTCGTATTGCACAATTAAAAGATCCTCTAAAAGCCAAAGCATTAAACAAAGGACTAAACCAACTTTCTGAAGAAGGTGCAACTCAAGTTTTTCGCCCTATTATGAATTCTCAACAAATTTTAGGTGCTGTGGGTGTCTTACAATTTGATGTGGTTGCCCATCGTTTAAAATATGAATATGGTGTTGATTGTGTTTTTGAAAGTATTAATATCGCAACAGCTAGATGGGTTATTGGCGAAGAAAAAGATATAGAAAAACTCAAACAAAAAGTACCTCAACATTTAGCGATTGATTCTAGTGGTAGTTTGACTTATCTAGCACCATCAATGGTTAATCTAAATCTAACAATAGAGCGTTATCCAAACATTGAATTTATTACAACCAGAGAACATTAGTATAAAATAACTACCATGCAAGATTTACTTTTAATCCTACTTGGCACTATTTTTATTAACAATATCATTCTTGTTAAATTCTTAGGGTTATGTCCTTTTATGGGGGTTTCTAAAAAAATAGAAGTTGCTATTGGTATGGGATTTGCCACTACTTTTGTTTTAACACTTGCTAGTATTAGTAGTTATTTAGTTCATACTTTTATTCTAATTCCTCTAGATTTAGAATATTTACGCATTATTGCTTTTATTGTAATAATCGCTGGAGTGGTTGGTTTTACTGAATTAGTAGTCAATAAAACCAGTCCTGCTTTACATCAATCTTTAGGTGTTTTTCTGCCCTTAATTACTTCAAATTGTGCTGTCTTAGGTGTGGCATTATTAAATGTGCAAGAACAACATAATTTTTTAGAATCTGCTATTTATGGTTTTGGTTCAGCAGTTGGTTTTTCGTTAGTTTTAGTATTATTTTCAAGTTTAAGACAACGCACAGACTTAGCAGATATTCCTAAAAACTTTCAAGGTGTGCCGATTGCACTTATTACAGCAGGATTTATGTCAATGGCATTTATGGGTTTTGTTGGGATGAATTAATGGAACTTTTAGATAATACTGCTATTATTGTTTTTACAATCCTTTCTTTTATCTTAGGCATAGTTCTAGTTTTTAGTGCAAAATATTTTAAAGTTGATGGTAATCCAATGGTTGATAAAATCAATGCAATTCTACCTCAAACTCAATGTGGTCAATGTAATTACCCAGGGTGTAAGCCATATGCTGAAGCGATTGCTAATGAAGAGGCTCCAATTAACCAATGCCCTCCTGGTGGTCAAGAAGGTGTTGATGAATTAGCTAATTTATTAGGTATTGAAACCCTACCTCTCAATGAAGAAAATGGTATTGAAAAACCCAAACAAGTTGCTGTAATTATTGAAGATCAATGTATTGGTTGTACTTTGTGTATTCAAGCCTGTCCTGTTGATGCCATTGTTGGTGCTTCAAAAGTAATGACAACCGTGATTGCTGATGAATGCACAGGTTGTGATTTATGCCTCCCACCCTGTCCTGTTGATTGCATTAAAATGGTTGATGTTAAAACACAACCTATCCCTGAGGTTAGACTATGAATGGTGGGATAAAAATCAATGAAAAATTTAAAGTTGGTGCTTTAGAACAAGCACCTTTGCCAAAAAAAGTTATCTTACCCTTATTACAAAGAATGGGTAATATTGCAAAACCATTAGTTAAAGTTGGCGATAAAGTAAAAACAGCTCAAATTATTGCTAGAACTGATGATAATTTTTCTATACCTGTTCATGCAACAATCTCAGGAGAAGTGACTAGCATTAACGAACAAAAAATTCTTAATACCTCATCAATTTGTATTACGATACAATCTGATGATAAAGATGAATGGTTAGAAAATGAAGGATGTGGACAAGATTTTATGACTTGTAATAACCAAACATTGATTAAACATTTACAAAATTCTGGAATTGTTGGTTTGGGTGGTGCTGGTTTTCCAACACATATCAAAGCAAATGTTCAAAATTGTAATACTTTAATTATTAACGCTTGTGAATGTGAGCCTGATATTTCTGCTGATGATGTATTAATACAAAATTACTATCAAGAAGTTTTTAATGGTATAAAAATCTTACAAAAAATAACCAATGCCAAACGAACAATTTTGGCGATTGAAGATAATAAACAAACAGCATTAAAGATTTTAAAAGATAATAACCATCATTCAAATATTGAAATTATTTCTGTGCCGACTATTTACACTTCTGGTGCTGAAAAAATACTCATCAAAAACTTATTAAATATTGAAATTCCTAATAATAAATTTGCAATTGATGTTGGGGTTTTATGTCAGAATGTTTCTACTGTTAAAGCAATTTATGATGCTATTGTTGAAAGAAAACCATTGATTAGTAGAATTATTACCTTTACTGGTAGTGCTATTGATAATCCAAAAAACTATGAAGTGCGATTAGGCACACCGTTTGCAGATATTATTAAATTATCTAAACCTAAAGATAATTTTGAAATAAAAATGAATGGCCCAATGATGGGTTTAGATATTGATAATCAAAACACCCCAATTTGTAAGATAACTAGTGCAATTTTCTTAAATACACCAAAAACAAATAAAACAATTAATCCTTGTGTTAGATGTGGTAAATGTAATGAAGTATGTCCAATTAATTTACTTCCTCAACAACTTTATTGGTTTGCAAAATCAGATGATATAAATCAAGCTGTTGATTATAATTTGATGTCTTGTTTTGAGTGTAATTGTTGTAGTTTCGTTTGTCCAAGTAATATACCTTTAGTAGATTATTACAAAAAAGCAAAAGTTTTATATAAAAACAAACTTGAACAAGAAAGAAAAGCTAATATTGCAAGAGAGAGATTTGAGTTTAGAGAATATCGTTTAGAAAGAAATAAGAAAGAAAGAAAAGAAATGATGGCTAGAAAAAAAGCAGAGCTCAAACAAAAAATAGCCTCTGATGAGAAATCACAAGAAAAAATAGCTAATGCAATGAAAATGGTAAATAAAAAATGACAACTAATCAACTAATGCGACAAGTTATTTATGCTTTAATGTTAGGGGTAATAACAAGCTTTTATTTTTATGGCTGGAGCGTTTTACTACAAATAGAATTAGCAATTTTTTCAGCTTTATTTTTTGAATTTATTATTTTAAAAATAAGAAAAAAACCTTATCCAATTAAAACAATTTTTGATGGCTCTGCTATTATCACTGCTCTTTTATTAGCATTAGCAATTCCTAGTATTGCACCTTGGTGGATTATTATTATTGGCTCATTTTTTGCGATTGTCTTTGGCAAACAACTTTATGGTGGGTTAGGTCATAATCCTTTTAACCCAGCGATGTTGGCTTATGCTTTTTTGTTAATATCATTTCCTGTGCAAATGACTCAATGGCAAAGTGATGTTTTTATGCCATTTATAGATAGTTTTAATATTATTTATCTTAAAGATAGTATTGATACAATAAGCTCTGCAACACAATTAGAAAGTTTAAAAACACATTATGGCTCTAGTTTTTTTATTAATCTCTCATTTTTAATTGGTGGTATTTATTTATTTTTAAGAAAAGTTATTTACTGGCATATTCCTGTCGCTTTTTTAAGTAGTTTGATTTTATTTGCTTGGATTTTTAATCTCAATATTAGTTTTCATTTATTTACTGGGGCAACTATGTTAGGCGCTTTTTTTATTGCTACTGATTATGTTAGTGCTGCAACAACACCAAAAGGACGAATTATTTATGGTTTCTTAATTGGTTTTATTATTGTTATTATTAGAAAATTTGGTAATTATCCTGATGGTGTTGCTTTTGCAATTTTATTAGCAAATATTTGCGTTCCTTTAATTGATTATTACACACGACCTAAAGTATTCGGTAGCCTATGAAAACAGCACTTTCTTTAACAATTTTTACAATCATTAGTATTGCCTTAGTTAGTTATACAAAAAATATTACACAACAACAAATTTCTGAAAATATCCGTGCGAATACATTAGAAAAAATTCATGAAATTATCTCACCAACTCAACACGATAACGATATTCTACAAAGTAAAAAAGAAAAATCTGTTTTTCTACATGACATCACACAAACTATCACAATATATCGAGCAACAAAAAATAACCAATTAGTTGGTTTGATTATTAAACATACTTATCCTAAAGGTTATAGTGGTAATATTTTATTATTAACAGGTGTTGATACCAAACAAAAAATACTAGGCGTAAGAGTTATTGAACATCAAGAAACCCCTGGTTTGGGTGATAGAATTGAAACTATAAAATCAAATTGGATTAAAAGTTTTAATGGATTATCACTTAAAAATCCAAAAATCTGGAAAGTTAAAAAAGACGGTGGAAGTTTTGATGCATTTACTGGAGCAACCATCACACCTAGGGCAATTGTTAATGCAAACTATGAATTGTTAATAAAAATATCTAATAATGAACTTAAGTGATTTTGACTTTAATTTACCTGAAGAGTTAATCGCCCAAACACCTCTAAAAAATCGTTCTGATAGTAAATTATTAGTTTTTGATAATGATATTACTGATACAAATTTTTCTAATATCACTCAATTTATCAATAAAAATGATTTACTAATTCTCAACGATACTAAAGTAATTCCTGCAAGAATTTTTGCCAAAAAAACTACTGGTGGAAAATTAGAAATAATGATAGAAAGAATTGTTGATAACAATAATATTATCGCAATGATAAAAGCAAGTAAACCACTTAAGAGTGATGATTTAATCTTATTTGAAAATGGAGTTAAATGGCAAGTTATCAATAAAGATAATAGTATGTATCACTTAAAATCTTTGAATGATATTGATGTTTTTGATTTTTTAGATAATTTTGGGCATATTCCTCTACCGCCTTATATCAAACGAGAAGATAACAAAAATGATAAAAATCGTTATCAAACTGTTTTTGCAAAAAATTTAGGTGCTGTTGCTGCTCCTACAGCAGGATTGCATTTTAACTCAGAGTTATTGGAAAAGTTTAAGCATCAATTTATTACGCTACATGTTGGTGCAGGGACTTTCCAACCTGTTCGCTCAGAAAATATTAAAGAACATAAAATGCACTATGAACACTATCATATCCCACAAAAAACTATTGATGCTATTAAAAAAACCAAAGAAAATGGTGGGCGGATTATTGCTGTTGGAACTACTTCAATGCGTGCCTTAGAATCTGCTTATGCTTTAAAAGAAATCAAGAGAGAAAACGAAACAAATATTTTTATTTATCCAGGATTTGAATTCAAAGTAGTTGATTTATTAATTACAAATTTTCACTTACCAAAATCAAGTTTATTGATGTTAGTTAGCGCCTTTATTGGACTTGAAAATATGCATAAAATCTATCAACATGCTATTAAAAATAACTATCGTTTTTTTAGTTATGGTGATGTGATGTTATTAAAAAAATCTTTAGCATAAAACCTTTATTTTTTGTCATATAAAGCGCAGAAGACATACATTTATTTGGAATACTTGTCATATCGAGCGTAGCCGAGATATCCTCTTATATTAAATATTTCTCCATTTCAATCTAAATGACAAAAATATACTTTCAATAAGGTAGTAAATCTGAGCTTTTTTATCTGTGTAAAATATAAAAAATGGAATTAGAAAATCTAAAAACAGCCCCTCACTCTATTGAAGCAGAACAATCTGTTTTAGGTGGATTGATGTTACATAATGAACAATGGGATAAAGTTGCTGAAATTATTACCCCAAAAGATTTCTACACCCCTAACCATAAAATAATTTTTGATGCTATTTGGATTTTATTAGAAGCAAATGAAGTTATTGATATCGTTATTATTAAAGAATACTTACAGAAAAATGATAATTTAGACAAGATTGGTGGTTTTGAATATTTAGTAGCTATTGCTGAAATGACACCAAGTATTTCTAATATTGATGGTTATGCCAAACATATCCGTGAATTATCTGTATTAAGAGAATTGATTAAATCTAGCAATGAAATTGCTGATATGGCTTATCATCCTAAAGGCGAGAGTGTTGATAAATTATTAGATAGTGCAGAGAAAAAAATATTTGATATTGCTGAATCTGTTTTACGCAAGAAAAAAGATGTGGTTAATGCAAAAGAAGTCCTTCCTCAAATTATGGAAAAAGTGCAAGAAAATCAAAATAGTGATGGCATCACAGGATTGAGCACAGGTTTTGATGAATTAGATAAACTAACTTCTGGCTTGCAAAAAGGAGATTTGATTATTATTGCTGGTCGTCCTAGTATGGGTAAGACTGCTTTTGCAATGAATTTAGTTGAAAATGTTGCGATTAAAGAAGAAAAAGCAGTAGCAGTATTTAGTTTAGAAATGAGCACAGAGCAGTTAATTATGAGAATGATTTCTTCTTTTGGACATATCAATGCAACTAAAATTCGCGATGGTGGTATGAGTGATATTGATTGGGCTAGTTTTAATAATGCTGTTAAACGCATTGAAGAAAGCACTGTTTTAATTGATGAAACTCCTTCAATTACGCCCACTGAAATTCGGGCAAAATGTCGTCGCTTAAAAAGACAACATCCTAATTTATCTTTAATTATGGTTGATTATTTACAACTAATGACAGTTAGTGGCAGTAATGCTGAAAATAGAGTGCAAGAAATTTCAGAGATTTCTCGCTCACTAAAAGCATTAGCAAAAGAATTAAATGTTCCTGTTATTGCATTATCACAATTAAATCGTGGTGTAGAGTCTAGGCCAAAAACAAAAAAAGGAAGAATGCCACAAATGGCTGATTTAAGGGAATCTGGTGCTATTGAGCAAGATGCTGATATTATTGCTTTTATTTATAGAGATGAGCGTTATCATGGTGAAGATTACCAAAACCCCGAAGAAAAAGGTAAGGCAGATATTAACATTGCAAAACATCGTAATGGCGAAACAAAAACCATTCAACTTGCTTTTATCGGTGAATATGCAAAATTTGATAATCTCGCAGCACAAGGTCAGTTTGATGAAATACATGATGATGGCGTAAGAGAGACTGTGCTTAGCGATCTTTCAGAAAGCCCTGTAGAAAATCATTTTGATAATGAAGTTTTTTAAAAAATATTCTTAAATAATGGCATTAGCAAAAATATCAAAATCTGCACTAAAACATAATCTAAATATTGTAAAAAAATACGCACCTAATTCAAAAGTAGTTGCAATGGTTAAGGCGAATGCTTATGGGCATCATATAAATAAAGTTGTTCCTACCCTTAAAGATAAAGTGGATTTATTTGCTGTTGCTAATGAAAATGAAATTCAAATGGTTAGAAGTCTTAGCACCAAACCAATTTTATTATTATCAGGTTTTGATTTTATTGAAAATTGGCAAGATTTTAATAAGAATAATGTGCAAATTGTAATTCATAGTTTTCACCAGTTAGCACTACTTAAAAATATTTCAAACCCTATTAAAGTATGGCTAAAAGTTGATACTGGTATGCATAGATTAGGGCTTTCTATTCAAGAATTAAACATAGTTATTAAAGAATTAAGCTTAAAAAATAATATTGAAATTATCGCAATAATGAGTCATTTTGCTTGTAGTGATGAAATTGCTAATCCAATAAATCAAAAACAATTAGATAGTTTTAATGCCCTAAAAAATAATTTTAATAAAAGTATGGCTAATTCAGCAGCAATTCTTTCTCTACCTAAAAGTCATTATCAATTTGTGCGTCCTGGAATTATGCTTTATGGCATTTCCCCTTTTACTAAAACATCTAATGAATTAAAACCTGTGATGACTTTAAGCGCACCTATTTTAGAGATAAAAAATATCAACCAAGGTGAGAGTGTTGGTTATGGACAAACTTGGGAGGCAGAAAAAAATACTACTATTGCAATTATTGCCATTGGTTATGGCGATGGTTATCCAAGACATGCTAAAAACGGTACGCCTGTTTTAATCAATAAACAGCGTTGCTCTATAGTTGGCAGAGTTTCTATGGACTTAATTTGTGTGGATATTACTAATACCAAAGCAAAAGTTGGCGATAGTGCAATTTTATGGGGGGAAGGTTTAGCAATTGAAGAAATTGCTAAATGCAGTGGAACTATTGGTTATGAGCTCACAACAAAAATTACGCAAAGAGTTATTTTTGAATGAAAACAATCATTCAAATTAGTGATTGTCATATTTTAGAAAATGATTTATTACACGGTGTTAATACAAAAGAAAGACTAGAAAAAATCATAAAACACTTACCAAAAAATATTGATGCTTTAGTTTTAACTGGGGATTTAACGC
>FPHJ01000066.1_pt1 | contig 27822 bp, 36 predicted proteins | sample 1057411 | NCBI WGS metagenome assembly FPHJ01 (sample SAMEA4473313, study PRJEB15554) | hydrothermal vent metagenome | biome: marine basaltic hydrothermal vent biome; feature: marine hydrothermal vent; material: water | place: Pacific Ocean | collected 2011-06-14/2011-07-23 | depth 1199 m
AAGGCACCCTCCCATTGTTTTAAACGAAAGTTTTGACTACCTTGAAAATCTTGTGTTTTCTTACCAGTATAATAATAAACAATATCTGCTTTTGCACTTAAGATTCGTTTTTTGAGTAATTTTGCAACTGGTGATAAATAAATAATTCCAAAAACAATAAAAAACAGTATTATCCATTTAAAAAAGTGTTTTTTAAATTCTTTAAAATAAAAAATTAAAGTTATAAAAGTTAGCACTAAAAATACCACCCACCCATTTCTAGACATAGAAAATATCATAGAAGTAAAACTTGCAACTAGTCCTAAATAAAACAAAGTATTTTTTAATAACTCAGAATTCCACTTGGTATAGTTTTTTGAAAAAAGAATTAAAAAAAACAACAATGCTGAGAAATCACTCATAATAATCGGACCATATACTTCCATATTAGAATTAGTATAAATATTACAATTTTGATAGATACAAATTGCAACTGGTAATATAATTCCTGCAATAGGTAAAACCCTAAAAAACCAGTAGTAATATTGCTTAAAATTAAACAAATATACTAATAATATAAGTGATAAAAATTGTTTGAAATCTACTTCAAATCTTACAATATTTGCATCCGTCCAGCCTGATATAGTATTAGAAACAAGTGTCGAGACAAACATTGATAAACCAAGCCATAATAATATTCTTGTGTTTTTGTCTTCTTTAAGCCAATCAAAAGAAAAGGACCAAACTCTAACAAGAGAAATTAATAATAATAGCAAAAACCAGCCACTTAACCAATGCTCAATACTTAAGGAAAAAACAAAAGGTAAGAACAATAATGCTGAAATAGTTTTATTTTCTAAGTTTTTAAGCATTTTTTAATCACTTCCAAACAAATCACGAGTATAAACTTTATCTTTCACTTCTTGAATATCGTCTGTTAGACGATTAGCAACAATAATATCTGCTGTTTTTTTAAAAACATCTAAATCATTAATAATTTGTGAATTTAAAAACAACTTATCATTCATCACAGGCTCGTAAATAACAATTTCAAATCCTTTTGACTTAATTATTTTGATAATATCTTGAATAGCAGATGATCTAAAATTATCTGAACCTGCTTTCATAATCAAACGATAAATACCAACTACTTTTGGATTATTTTTAGTGATTTCATCAGCAATAAACTCTTTTCTTGTTGTATTAGACTCAACAATCGCTTTGATTAGATTATTAGGCACATCTGCAAAATTTGCTAATAATTGCTTAGTATCTTTTGGCAAACAATAACCACCATAACCAAAAGAAGGATTATTGTAGAAATCACCAATTCTAGCATCTAATGAAATACCATAAATTATCTGCTTAGTATCAAAATTGTGTTTTGAACAATAAGTATCTAATTCATTAAAATAAGCAACACGCATCGCTAAGTAAGTATTAGCAAATAATTTAACTGCTTCAGCTTCAGTTGGGTTAGTGAATAAAATTTTAATATCTTTTTTAATCGCACCATCAGTCAATAATTTAGCAAATTTTTCTGCTCTTTCTGAAACTTCTCCTACAATAATTCTTGATGGATATAAATTATCGTATAACGCTTGTCCTTCACGCAAAAATTCAGGTGAGAAAATAAGATTACTTATCTGAAAATTTTGTTTCATCGATTCAACAAAACCAACAGGAATAGTTGATTTAATAACTATTGTCGCTTTTGGATTGTGTTCTAAAACATCAGCAATAACAACCTCAATGCTTTTGGTATTAAAATAATTAGTTTTTTCATCATAATCTGTTGGAGTAGCGATAATCACAAATTCAGCATTTTTATAAGCCTTATTTTTATCTAAAGTAGCTTTAAAATTAAGATTTTTTTCTGATAAAAAACTTTCTATTTCTTTATCAGCAATAGGAGATTTTTTATTATTCAATAAATCTATTTTTGTTTTATCAATATCTAACGCAACTACTTCATTCTGCTGAGATAAAAGCATTGATAACGATAAACCAACATATCCTGTGCCGACAATTGCTATTTTCATAATTCTATATTATCCTGGTGGCCAAGTGAGTTGCCTACCTGCTAAACAATGTAAATGAATGTGATAAACAGTTTGCCCACCATCTTCATTACAATTCATAACTACTCTAAATCCTTTTTTTGCAAAACCCAAATTAGTCGCTATTTTACTTGCTACAATACTTAACTTACCAATTAATTCTTTATTTTGTGTGTCATTTAAAGTAGAAATATGTTCTTTAGGAATAACTAAAAAGTGCGTTGGTGCTTGAGGACTAACATCATAAAATGCTAATATTTCATCATCTTCATAAAGTTTTTTAGCTGGGATAGTGTCTTTTATTATCTGACAAAACAAACAATCACTCATTTTTTTTCCTTACAAAATGGCCCATTATCTGGATTTTGCACACTCGTTGCTATTGTTTGCACAAACGCTTGCAATTCTTCAAACTCTAAAACTTGTAAAATTCTATTAATTACTTCTGGTGATAATCGTAAAGTGCATTTATCACCATTTAATAAATCAACTTCCATACCTGCTGTATTTGTTAAAAGCCCATTATCTGTTGTTTCTAATAGTTGCTCTTGTTCATCTTGTAAATTATCATATAAATCTTGCAATTTATCTAAAATATTATCATCTAACTCATCAGATACAGCAACAATCTCGCCTTGGAATGTTCCAAATTCATCATCTATTGAAATAGTATATTGCACATTTTCTATTTGCAAATAGTTTGTAAACTTTTGTCTTAATGAGTTGTTAAAAAATATATAATCTAACAATTTTAAAATTCATGAAAAAAGGGGATTATTTTATGCTATCTAATAATGGATTAGAAATATTATTTACTAAAGCCCGTAATCATAATGGTTGGTTAGAAATTCAATTTCAGAACAGCAAATGAAACAACTTTGTCAGATAATTTAATGCTTTGGTCTAAAACGCTTGGTAAAGGAGATAATCTTGTATTATTACACGGGTGGGGGTTTAATTCAGATATTTTTGCAGATATAAAATTACACAATTACAAATTAACTTTAATTGATCTCCCAGGACATGGACGAAGTCCAATAATTATGGGTGGATTAGAAGAATGGGTTAATGCAATTATAAAAATAATCCCTAAAAATAGCATTATTGTTGGGTGGTCATTAGGTGGTTTAATAGCGATTAAAATTGCCCAACAAATCAAAGTAAAGAAATTAGTCTTACTTGCGTCAAGCCCTTGTTTTGTTAATTCTAATAATTGGGAGTATGGTATTAAGCGTGATATTTTTTCAGAATTTTATAAAAACTTACAACATAACACAGAGAAAACACTTAAACAATTTACACTATTACAATCCAATAACAAACAACAAGCAAAAAATCTTTATCAACAAATATGTCAATACAAAGTACAACAAATTGCTTTAAAAATTGGCTTAGATATTTTACTAAACAATAATCTAACTCAAGAATTGTTAAGTTTAAACTGCCCTATTCAGGCGATTTTAGGAAAAAAAGATACTTTAGTGCCGATTAAAATTAAAGACTGGTATCAAGATAACTATATTCAAACTATAATTTATGATTCTGGGCATTTACCTTTTTTAAACAAAAATTTTATATTATGAGACATTACTTAAGGTTTTCATTATGGCTAATGCCATTCAATTTGTTATTATTGCTTGTATTATCATTTTCATATTTAGATATTATTCAATTATCTAATGATGTGTTAAGTAATATTTATCTACCTTTGGCTTTTATTAGTCAAATATCTCTAATGGTTTTTCTAATATTTTTATTAACTTTACCTTTGTTATTTTTAAGAAAATTTGGTATTTTTATTATTATTACAATTTATACAATACTAATATTTTTCTTATTTTTAGATACTTTGGTTTTTCAACAGTATCGTTTTCATATTAACGCTTTTGTTATTGAACTTATTATTAATGGTGGAGGTGATATTTTTAATTTTTCTTGGATTACTTGGTTAAAAACTATTGGTTTTTTAATATTTGTTTTATCTATTGAAGTTATTGGATCAGTAATTTTATGGCGTTGGACAAGAATAAAACATTATTGGGGTTATATCAATACTTTATTTATCATATTAAGTATTTTAATCAGTCAGACAATTCATGCTTGGTCTTATGTTTATTCTTATACACCTGTTTTAAAATTAACTCCAGTATTGCCTTATTACTATCCAGTTATTTCACAAGAATTAGTTGATTATTTTAATTTTCCTGTTTACAAAAGTGATAATCAAAAAATCAAAAAATATCAAGGGCGATTAAACTATCCTAAAAAGCCATTACAATGTGTTGCAAAAAGCAAACAAAATATTGTTTTTATTGTTGTTGATACCCTAAGATTTGATATGCTTAATGCCAAAACAATGCCAAATACCACAGCATTTGCTAAACAAAATATAATATTTAACAATCATCTAAGTGGTGGTCATGGCACTAGAACTGGTATTTTTGCTCTAATGACTGGTATTCCTAGTATTTATTGGGATGATTTCTTACAAACAAAAACCAGTAGTGTTTTTATAGAGACCTTACAAAAAAATAATTATAAATTAAATATTCTTGCTAGTGCAAAACTAACATCACCTGCTTTTGATAAAACAATTTTTGCTAAAGTTAAAAACCTAAGAACACATACCAAAGGAAATGGTTCAGCAGAAAAAGATATTCAAATAACCAAAGAATTTATTGATTTTATTGATAATAGAGATAAATCAAAACCATTTTTTACATTTTTATTTTATGATGCTGTGCATGGTTATAACACCCCTAAAAACTTTAAAAAACCTTTCTTACCAGAGTTATCAAAAATTGATTATTTCAAATTAAATAATTCTTATGATCCTACAACTTTAATCAATAGATATAAAAATTCAGTTTATTTTGTTGATGGTTTAATAGCTAAAGTTATCGCTAAACTCAAAGCAGATGACGAATATGAAAATACAATTATTGTTATAACTGCAGATCACGGGCAAGAATTTAATGATAATAAATTAAACTATTGGGGGCATAGTTCAAATTTTTCAAAATATCAACTTCAAATTCCTATGGTGTTAAAAATGCATAACCAAACAAAAATAATAAATCGTAGAACAACCAGCTTAGATGTTGTTCCAACAATAATGCAAGAAGTTCTTAATTGTAAGAATGAAATTTCTGATTATTCATTAGGATTTAATTTATTTGATACAAAAAAACGAGATTTTTTAATTTCTGGTGTTAAAACTCACTATGGTGTGATTACTGATGATTTGATTGTTGTAGATCGCAATATCAATGTTTTACTAAGCTATGATTTGAATTATCGACCAAGTAATAAAAAACTACCTATTGATATTTATAAAAAAGTTGTTCGTGATTTAAGCTGGTTTTATCATTGAAACTGATTATTTAAATAAGCAATAATTTTATCGCTTTCATACAACCACTCAACCTTATCATCTTTAATAATTTTCAAACAAGGAACTTGCACCTTACCTCCTTTTTTTAATAATTCATCACGCTCATCACTAGGAACACTAGATGAAATATTTTGTGTTTTTATTTTTAAATTTAATCGTCTAATATTTCTTCTAGTTTTAATACAAAAAGGACAAGCATAAAACTGATATAAAACAAGGTTTTGACATTTTTCATCAAACTCTTTTTGTTTTACTTCATCCCTTAATACTTTTTTAGGACTGAAAATATAATCCCCTGCAATAATTAACCTACCTAAACCTTCTCTTAATCCTTTTAATAAAATTTTCATTGTCTATCCTTATATGCTTCTAAAGTATTTTCTAATAAAGTTGCTATTGTCATCGGACCAACACCACCAGGGACTGGTGTGATTGCTGAAGCAATATTCTTAACTTCATCAAAATCAACATCTCCCACTAAACGCCCATCTTCTAAACGATTAATACCAACATCAATCACAATAGCACCTTTTTTAATCCATTCTGCTTTAATCATTTTTGGAATTCCAACTGCAACAATAACCACATCAGCATTTTGCAATTTCCCAATTAAATCCTGAGTTTTACTATTACAGATTGTCACTGTTGCTTTAGCATTTAATAACTCTAAAGCCATTGGCCTACCAACAATATTTGAAGCACCAACTACCACACAATTCTTACCAACTAAATCAATATTTGTCTCAGCCAACAAAGTCATTACCCCTTTAGGAGTGCAAGGTCTTAAATGTGCTTTGTTATGCATCAATTTTCCAGCATTAATTGGATGAAATCCATCAACATCTTTTTCTGGACTTATCGTTTCTAAAATAATGTTTTCATCAATATGTTTTGGTAGAGGAAGTTGAACTAAAATTCCATCTAATAAATCATTTTGATTACATTTATCAATCACGCTTAACAATTCTTTCTGGCTAACATCAGAAGGTAATATTATTTTTTCTGAATAAAAACCTACTTGATCACAAGCTTTTTCTTTATAACCAACATAAACTTCTGATGCAGGGTTATTACCCACTAAAATTACAACTAATCCTGGTTTTCTATCTAAACCAACGACATACTCCTTAATTTTATTTTTTATATTTTGTGCTACTTCATTACCGTTAATAATCATTTCAATATTTCTTTTAATTTTTGTAAATCTTCTATTGTATCAATTCCAATACCTGATGGTTTTATCGCTGTTTCAACTTTAATTTTAAAACCATTATAAAGAGGTGTTAATTGCTCTAATTTTTCAACATTTTCTAATTCACTCATTGGTAATTTAACAATTTTTTTAATTGTTTTTACCCTATAAGCATACAAGCCAATATGTTTGAAAATTTCTATTTTCTCTCGTTGAAAAGGGATACTAGCGCGAGAAAAATATAATGCATTATTATTTTTATCTGTGACAACTTTAACACAGTTTTCATTAAAAATATCCTCACCAAAAATTTGCTCTTTTAAAGTTGCAATATCTGAATTTCCCAAACAATTTACAACCTGATTAATCAATTCTGAAGGTAATAAAGGTTCATCGCCTTGCACATTGATAATAATTTCATCATCAACAATATTCATTTTTTCAATAACTTCTGAAATTCTTGTTGTCCCTGATTGATGTGTATTAGAAGTCAAACAAACTTGAGCATTAAATTTTTCACAAACTTTTAATATTTTCTCATCATCAGTTGCAATAATGATTTTAAAACCACTTTTTAAAACATTTTCATAAGTCCTTTGAATTAAAGGCTTACCATTAACATCTTGTAATAACTTTTCCTCTAAACGACTGGACTTTAATCTAGCAGGAATGACAATAATTGCCATTTATAATTTTCTCGCTTCTTCTTCTAATAAAACAGGGATACCATCAATAATTGGATAGGCTAATTGACTTTTCTCACAAATCAATTCATTACCTTTTAAAACCAATTTTTCTTTACTTTTAGGACAAACCAAAATATCCAACAATTCTTTATCTAACATTTATTTTCCTTAATAAAGACTTATAAAAATCATCTTCTAAACTTGCTTTAACAGTTAATGACCACATATTTTCTGTTGCAAAATCAAGGCATTTTACAGCATCTTTATCTGTCATAATAATTGGCATATCTTGTATTTCTATAAAGTCATCTTTAGTAAATTTATAATGATCTGCAAAACTTCTAGTTTCTAATCTAATTTGTAATTTTTTTAGAGTTTCCCAAAATCGTTTAGGATTAGCAATACCTGAAACTACATAACACTTTTCAAAAGCGAAAAAATCAATTTCTTGAACTTCAGAAGTTTTAAGATTAGTAAATTTTAAAGGAGTTAAAAACATAGTAGTTTCATTATTTTCATATGAACCATTATTAACAATAAAATCAACACTTTGTAATCTACTAATTTTTTCTCTAAGTGGTCCTGCTGGTAAGAAAAAACCATTACCAAATCTTCTCTTCCCATCAATAACAACAATTTCAATATCTCGTGATAAAGCATAATGTTGCAAACCATCATCTGAAATAATAACATTAACTTTATGATATTTTATTAAGTCTTTAACAGCTTTAACTCTATTTTTATTTACTATAACTGGCACTTGTGTTTGTTGATATATCATCACAGGCTCATCTCCAGCGACAATAGGACTAGTGGATTTATCTAACAACAAACTACCTTTTTGATGTGTGCCACCATAACCTCTAGAAACAACACCAACTTTATAATTTTTTTGTATTAAAAATTGAACAATCGCAATAGTTAATGGACTTTTTCCTGTTCCACCAACAGTTATATTGCCAACAATAATAATAGGGACATTTATTTTTTCTTGTTTTTTACTTTGATAAAAACGATTTAAAAAACTCAATAAAATATAAATCCACGACAATGGTAATAATAAATAATTTAATAGTTTTCGTTTTTGAAAATCAAGCATACAAATATTTTAAAGCATTTAATAAAAAAGGCACCAAAAAAGGTGCCTTTTAAAAATTAATTTAAAAAAACTAATTTATTTACCACCACCTAATTCATGCACATAAATTGCTAGTTTTTTAATTTGTTCTTTGGTAAGTTTTTCACTCTTACCAAATGCTGGCATTTCAGCATTTCTAGTTAATTTATCACCTGCAAAATTTACACCATGTTTAATAGTTTTCTTAACACTATCTTTTTGATTTTCAGCTCTAAATCTCCAAATAGAATCTGTTAAATTAGCACTACCTAAGAACTTATTACCTTTTTTATCAGCACCATGACATCCAATACAACCTTTTGCCATATAAAGACTCTGTCCTTTTTTATCGCTACTTTTAGCCCCATTCATTACAAAATTAGCCAAAGTCTCTAACTCACTCTCAGAAAGAACATTCTTATGCGCTGTCATCATTGGTTTACGCCCTGATGTAATTGTTTTATGAATTTCTTTAACACTACCACCATATAACCAATCATCATCTGCTAATACTGGGAAGCCAACATTTCCTTGTCCACCAGCACCATGACAAGAAGCACAATTATCACCAAATAAAACTCTTGCTGTTTTAACAGCATATAAAGTTAAATCACTATCTTTTAAAATTTCTTCTAATGATTTATTTTTAATAGCTTCTTCTTGTTTAGCAAAACGTTTTTTTCGTGCATTTTCTAATTCAGCAACACCTTCTTTAAACTCTTTAATTGCAGTCCATTTTGCACCACCAGTATTATGACCACCAAACCAAGGGATTGTTGGATAATAAAATGCATATCCTACAATCATAATAACACCGAAATAAAAAGCCCACATATACCATCTTGGAGGTCTATTATTCAATTCTCTAATATCATCATCCCAAAAATGACCTGTATTATTTTCATTTGGAAATGGGTTTTTATCTTCACTCATATTTTTCTCCTTAATCTTCTAATGGTATTTCACCAAATTTTTCAAACTTCACTTTGTTTTTAGGCCTAAAAGCATAAAAGTACGCACTTGTTATAATAACAAAAACAACAACGGTTAAAATCGTACCTATCCAATCATTAATCGTCATTATTATTCTCTATAATCAACACCTTTTTCAAATTTAACCATTGTTCCTAATACTTGTAAATAAGCAATCATTGCATCCATATCTGTTTTTCCTTTAAGTTCATTAGGTGCAATTGCAATATCTTTATCTGTGTAAGGAACACCAACTAAACGCATTGCTTTCATTCTTTTTTGAATACCAACTGCATCAACCTTTCTTTTTTCTAAAAACTTATAGTTAGGCATAACAGACTCAGGAACAACACTTCTAGGAGCTCTTAAATGTAATAAATGCCATTCATCAGAATATTTACCACCAACTCTTGCCAAATCAGGGCCTGTTCTTTTTGATCCCCATTGAAAAGGATGATCATACTGAGATTCAACAGCCAATGAATAATGTCCGTATCTTTCTTTTTCATCTCTAAAAGGACGAATCATTTGTGAATGACATAAATAACATCCTTCTTTTTGATAAACATCCCTACCAGCTAATTCTAATGGTTTATAAGGACGAACACCATCTCCTGCTTTCCAATCTTTTAAGATTTGCCCTTCTTTTCTATGCCATGTCAAATTAGGAAATAATAAATTTCCATCTGCATCTTTTCGCTTATCTTCCATAGTAGAATCAATTGTAAATAAAGGAACAATTTCCACAATACCTGCAAAAGAAACAGCTAATCCTAATCCTAGCAATAAAGCAAAAATATTTTTTTCAATTTTTTGTTGTAAACTTTCTTTTTTATTATTCATCATTAGCTCCTTATACTTTTACTTGTTTTGCATTTTTAATTGTTAATATAACATTAACTAACATAACAACTGCACCCGAGGCAAAAATAAATCCACCAGTTGCTCTTAAAACATAATAAGGATGCATTGCTGCAACAGACTCAGCAAATGTATAAGCTAAAGTGCCATATTCATCATAAGCTCTCCACATCAAGCCTTGCATAATTCCTGAAACCCACATTGCAATAATATAAAACATTGTTCCAATTGTTGCCATCCAAAAATGTAAATTCACTAATTTCACTGAATGAATTTTGGTATCCCATAATTTTTCAACCATATGATATAAAGCACCAATAGAAACCATTGCTACCCAACCTAATGCCCCTGAATGAACATGTCCAATAGTCCAATCAGTATAATGAGATAATGCATTCACTGTTTTAGATGCCATAACAGGACCTTCAAAAGTACTCATTGCATAAAAAGCTAAAGAGATTACTAAGAATCGTAAAATATAATCTTCTCTTAATTTATCCCAAGCGCCACTTAAAGTCAGCATACCATTTAATGCACCACCCCAAGAAGGAATAATCATAGCTAAAGAAATAACTGAACCTAAAGAACCAGCCCAATCTGGTAATGCTGTGTATTGTAAATGGTGAGCACCTAACCAAACATAACCAAACATTAATGCCCAAAAGTGAATCACTGACAAACGATATGAATACACAGGTTTTTGTGCTTGTTTAGGAACAAAATAATACATAATTCCTAAAAAACCAGCTGTTAAGAAAAATCCAACCGCATTATGACCCCACCACCACTGAATCATAGCATCTTGAACACCTGAAAAGATAGAATATGATTTAAACCAATCAACAGGAATTGCTAAATTATTAACAACATGCAAATAAGCAATCATAATCATCATTCCTAAGAAAAACCAGTTAGCTACATAAATATGAGGCACTTTATTTTTGTCCCTAGTATGAATAGTCATAACAAAGTTATATAAATAAGAAACCCAAACAACTGTAATTAAAATATCAATTGGCCATTCAGCTTCAGCGTATTCTCTTGTTTGAGTCAAGCCTAAAGGATAAGTAATAATTACTAATAATATTACTAAATTCCAACCCCAAAAAGTAAACCAAGCCATTTTATTACTCCATAGTTTGACTTGATTAGTTCTTTGAACCACATAAAAAGCAGTTGCCATTAATGTTGATCCACCAAATGCAAAAATAACAGCATTAGTATGAAGCGGTCTTAAACGACCAAATGAAATTTCAGCAATATCAAAGTTTAAAAATGGCCAAGCTAACTCTGATGCTATATATACACCCATAGATGTTCCTAAAACCAAATATACAATAGCCATCACAGAGAACCATTGCACTACTTTCATATCGTATTTTTCTAACAAACTCATAACAACTCCTAATTTAAAAGCACACAAAAATTGTGTATATTATACTAAACATTTATAAATATATTTTTATATTTTTATATTTTTATATACTTATATACTTATATACTTATGTAGATAATATATCTTTTAAAAAATATATCTTTCTATAATTTATATGTTTTTATTTTTTTAATAAAAGCCTTACAACATACATATCTTATGAATACCTTATATCAATATTTAAAATCTAGTTTTAAGGACTTATTACCAATAATAATTGTTATTGTTTTTTTTCAATTATTAATTCTACAACAGCCTATTCCTGATTTTTCATCTATATTAATAGGTAGTTTATTTGTATTGATTGGTTTGGTTATGTTTGTGTATGGTTTAGATATAGCTCTCTTTCCTATTGGCGAAACTCTTGCTTTTTCTTTAGCCAAAAAAGGAAGTATATTTTGGTTATTACTTTTTGCTTTTTCTCTTGGTTTTGGCACAACAATTGCTGAACCTGCTTTAATTGCTATCAGCAATAAAGCAGCTGATATTGCACTAACAAATAATATTATTAACCTAGATACCTTTAAAAATTATGCAACAGGATTACGATATACCATTGCTATATCAGTAGGTTTAGCTGTTATGTTAGGGGTTATTCGTATTATTAAAAATTGGTCATTACAATGGTTTATTATTGGTGGTTATTTAAGTATTATTGTTTTAACATTTTTTGCTCCTAATACGATTATTGGTATTGCTTATGATGCTGGTGGCATTACCACTTCAACAATCACAGTGCCTTTAGTCACAGCATTAGGAGTTGGTTTAGCAACAGTTATCAAAAACAGAAATCCATTAATAGATGGTTTTGGTTTGATTGCTTTTGCCTCATTAACACCTATTAGTTTTGTTATAATTTTTGGCATAATCACAACTTAATAATGGATATTATCAATACATTTTTATCTTTATTTACTAATATTGCTCCTATCATCATTATCTTATTTGGTTTTCAATTTTTAATCTTAAAAGAAAAAATAAAAAATATTAAAAAAATTATCATTGGTTTTGCATTTGTTTGGCTAGGTCTAACTTTCTTCCTAGTTGGTTTAGAAAAAGCACTTTTCCCAATTGGAAAATTAATGATTGAACAATTAACCTCAAATATTCAACCTGATGCCAATTGGTTAGAATACCAATTTATTTATTTATTCGCTTTAATGATTGGTTTTGCCACTACCATTGCTGAACCTTCTTTATTAGCTGTCGCAACAAAAGCCCAACAAGTATCTGGTGGTTCCTTAAGTTCTTGGGGATTAAGAATCGCTGTTGCGATTGGTGTTGGTATTGGAATTTCATTGGGCACTATTAGAATTGTTATTGGCACTCCATTACATTACGTCATTATTGCTGGATATATTATTGTTTTAATTCAAACTTATTTTGCAAATAAATCCATTATTGCTTTAGCTTTTGATACAGGTGGTGTGACAACTTCAACAGTAACTGTGCCAATCGTAACAGCATTAGGTTTAAGTTTAGCAAATACTGTAGAAGGAAGAAATACTTTAATTGATGGTTTTGGACTAATTGCATTTGCAAGTTTATTCCCTATTATCAGTGTTTTGTTTTATATACAATTTTTTAATAAAAAATAAGGAGATTTATGCACTTTAAATTAATTATTACATTTACAACTAATGAGAATACTGAAAAAGTTCTAGAAGCCTCTAGAAAAAGTGGTGCAACAGGAGCAACTACCATCTCATCAGCAAGAGGTGAAGGTTTGGAAAAACATACCACTTTTTTTGGTTTAGAATTAGAATCACCTACTGAGATTATTTTATCTCTTGTTGAAGAACATTTAGCACGAGAAGCATTAGAAAATATTAATGCATCAGTAGGTTTTGAAGAAGATATTGGTTCAGGTATGTCTATTATTATTGATGTAGAAGATGCAATTGGAATGAAAAAACACATTCAATCATTAAAAGAAAATAAAAACTTTAAGGAGAAAATATGAGAACTTTAGTTAAAGAAATAATGTGGAAAGAGTTTGATATTATTGACGGTATGTCTACAGTTAGTGACGCCCTCAACAATATGCAACATAAAAAGACAAAATTATTAATTGTTGATAAAAGAGATGAATTTGATGAATACGGTATAGTTCTAACTAATGATATTGCAACAAAAATTATTGCTAAAGATAAATCTTTTGATAGAGTCAATGTTTATGAAATTATGACAAAACCTGCTATTAGTGTCCACCCTGATATGGATGTGCGTTATTGTATTCATTTACTTTCTAGACTAAATCTTTCCAGATGTTTAGTGATGGAAGATAAAAAAATAGTCGGTATTATTAGTATGACAAATATTGTTTTTAATGGCTTAAGGGTTTCTTAGTTTAAAAATAATAATTAATTACCTAGCGTTAAAATAGCCTTTAATTGTTGTTTAGCAAAAGGAATTGTTAAGGTATTATCAATTCTATAGCGTTTTTTAAATTGTGTTAATTGAGGTAAATAAATCTCATCAAATAACACAATCACTTTAATTTTTGGATTACTATTTTCTAAAGTTGCTAATAATGACTCAATATTACTCACTCTATCTCTAAACTCAGGGTTATAACTAAATTCTGCAATTAAAACATCATATTGATTTATTTTTGCTAGTTTAGTTGCTTTTCTAGGGTTAGTCTCTATTGTGATTTCGTAACCTAATTCAATAAACAAATCTGATGGATCTTCAAATCCACCCTCATCAATAAAAAATAATAGTTTATTGTTTTGCATAAAACTCTTTTTTAAATTCATCAAACCTATTTTCAACAATCGCATCACGCATCTGTTGCATTAAAAATTGATAATAAAATAAATTATGAATGGTATTTAATCTTGAACCTAAAATTTCATTAGTTTTTTGTAAATGATGTAAATAAGAACGAGAATAATTCTGACAAGTATAACAACCACATTCATTATCAATTGCATTAGTATCTTTTTGATATTTTGCATTACGAATTTTAACAATACCTTTTTGTGTAAATAAATAACCATTTCGTGCATTTCGTGTTGGCATCACACAATCAAACATATCTACTCCTCTACTAACTGCTTCTACTAAATCACTAGGTGTGCCTACTCCCATTAAATATCTGGGTTTATTTTCAGGCATTGCTTGAGGTAAATAATCCAAAACATTCATCATTTCTTCTTTTGGCTCACCAACAGACAAACCACCAATCGCAAAACCATCAAAACCAATTTCTTGTAATTTTTCTAAAGACTCCAAACGCAAATCTTGATACATCCCACCTTGAATAATACCAAATAAAGCATTTTTGTTTTTTAGTGTTTTGTAATGTTCAACATAAGAGCGTTTTGCCCAGCGTAATGATAATTGCATAGAATCATCTGCTGTTTTTTTATCCGCTGGATATGGAGTGCATTCATCAAAAATCATCACAATATCTGAACCTAATCTTTTCTGAATTTGCATTGACTCTTCAGGACCCATAAAAACTTTAGCACCATTTTTAGGATTACGAAAATGCACACCCTCTTCTGTTATTTTTCGCATATCACCTAAACTAAACACTTGAAAACCACCTGAATCTGTTAATATTGGTTTATCCCAATGCATAAAATCGTGTAAATCACCATGTTCATTAATAACATCTGTTGTTGCTGTTAATGATAAATGAAAAGTATTTCCTAAAATAATTTCAGCACCTAAACTTTTTAATTCTTCAGGTGTCATAGCCTTAACTGTGCCATAAGTCCCAACTGGCATAAATGCAGGTGTATTAACCTCACCTCGTTCAAAAATTAGTTTTCCTCGTCTTGCTAAGTTATCTGTTGTTAATAGTTCAAATTTCATTTTCTCTCATTATTGATTGCAATATCTTTAGGCAGTATTGCTCCTTTTTTACTAGCAATTTCCAATACTTCATTCATTCTAAAATTTTCAGGATTTAGTAACATTTCTTGACGATGAAAAGATTGCATTTCACATAGTTTTGGATGCGTGTGATTACAACCTAAAATATGTAAGGTGCAATCTGCTATTTTCCAAGGACCTTCTCCTTTTATCTTACCTTTAATTAAATGAATACTATATTTTGGATTATTTTCCCAAAACAATTCAAAATACAATAAACCTTCTGGATGTTTAAATAAGTTTTGAATAACTCGTTTTTCTCCATTAGAGTATTGAATATAAAGTGGTGATTTTATTGTAAATATCTCAGCCATTTTATTCTATAGAATTTTTATACTTAGGTATTTCATCATTAATGGTTTCCCAATTCGCTTTCGAATTTACAAAAATATGTGCACTTATTTTTTCTTGAATATCACTTTCTATTGTGCCTAACCTAATTCTAATTTTATTAGGTGCAGTGTGAAATTTTGACATAATTGGCGAACCACACAAGCTACAAAAATATTTATCTCCCTGTTCATTATTTTTATATTTTGTAAGAAATTCCTCACCTTTTATAAACTTAAAGTCCTTAACATCTACATTTCCATTAGTCGCAAAAGCACTCCCTTGCGCCCTACGACATTGCGAACAATGACAGCAAACAATATCATTAATTTTTCCATTAACTTCAAATTTTATTTCACCACATAAACAACTACCTTTATACATTTTTATTTCCTTTTTTTTTGTTGTAATTCCCACAAATCAGCATATTTTCCTTTATTTTTTAATAATTGTTCATGACTGCCTTGTTCTTTAATTTGTCCTTCTTCCAAAACAATAATATTATCTGCATCAATAATAGTTGATAAACGATGGGCAATAACAATCGTTGTGTGATTTTCAGAAAGATTATTCAATGCTGTTTGAATTTCATTTTCAGAATGCGAATCTAACGACGATGTTGCTTCATCAAAAATTAAAATACTAGGGTTTTTAAGTAAAACTCTTGCAATAGCAAGGCGTTGTCTTTCTCCACCTGATAATTTTAAGCCTCGTTCGCCAATCATTGTTTGATAACCTTCAGGAAGATTTTGAATAAAATCATCAATATAAGCAATTTGAGCAACTTTGATAACTTCTTCTAAAGTTGCACTAGGTTTTGCATAAGCAATATTATAAAAAATACTCTCATTAAACATTACACAGTCCTGTGGCACAATCCCCATAACATCTCTAAGACTTTTTTGATTGACCTTTTTAATATTTTGATTATCAATTAATATTTCCCCATCATTTACATCATAAAATCTAAATAACAATTTAGCTATTGTTGATTTCCCTGCACCAGATGCACCAACAATAGCAACTTTTTGTTTTGAACCTATTTTAAAACTAAGATTTTTTATAATATTTCTATTTGAATGATAAGAAAAATTAACATTTTTAAATTCTATTTCTGTTTTCGTTATTTTCAAAACTTTCTCACAATCACTAAGCAATGTTTTTTGTTTCATTAAATAAAACATATTATTCATATCAATTAAATTTCTTTTAATCTGTCTATAAACAATCCCTAATGTGCCCAGTGGTAAGAATAATTGCAATAATAATGCTTGAATCATAATCATATCCCCTAAGGATAATGTCTTATCAATAACACCTTGTGCTGCCATAATTAAAATTAAAGTAACACCAATTGCTATAACACTACTTTGTATAAAATTTAACAAGGTCATTGAAGTAAAACTTTTAATGGCAATTTTTTGCCATTTCTGCATCGTTGCGTTATATCTATTTACTTCAGTATTTTCTTGAGAGAAATACTTAACTGTTTCATAATTAATCAAACTGTCTATAGCTTTAGTTGTCGCTTCTGACTCTAAGTCATTCATTTGATAACGATATTTCATTCGCCAATTTGTTATAAATAATGTAATTGCCAAATAACTCACTACTGTAATAGCTGAAATAATTGCAAAAGAAAATTCATATTGCCAGAACAATAAAGTAATAACTAAAACAACTTCAAATAACGAAGGCAAAATATTAAAAATAATAATTGATAATAAAGTGCTAATACTATTTGTCCCTCTATCAATATCTTTTGTAATAGCCCCTGTTTTTCTACTTAAATGAAAAGATAAATCTAATTGATGTAATTTTTCAAATAACTTTACAGCAATCAATCGCATTGTTTGATAACGCACTTTAGCAAACAATGCATCTCGTAATTCATTAAATAAAGCTGAACTTAAACGCAATAAACCATAAGCAAATAATGCACCTAAAGGTAAAATCAATAAAATATTTTTCTCATCAAGAGTATCAACAATTTCTTTTAAAGCGATAGGAACAGCAATATTGGCTAATTTTGCTAGAACTAGCAATACTAAAGCAATACCAATTCTAACTTTCATTTGTTTTAAATAAGGCAAGAGTTGCCTTAAAGCAAACAAATCATTTTTTTTTATTTTTTTTTGTTGAATCTTGTTATTTAATTTATCCATTAAAACCCTTTATGGCTAAAAAAGAGTATTAATTTCATCAAAATTAAATCCTCTTGATTGTAAAAACCTTATTTGTTGTGCTTTTTCTTTAGCATTAGTTGGTTGATTATTATATTTTTTCTGCCATACATTTCTTATCAACTCATAAAAATCATAATCTGAAAAATCAAATTCATTTATCCCTTTTTGTTTGAGTTGCTGTTTAATTAATAAAGGACCTTTGCCTTGATTAACGCGTGTTCTAACAAACATTTCAGCAAAGCGTTTATCACTTTGTAATCCCTCATTAATCAATTGGTTTAATACATTTTCAATGTCTAACTCATCAAAACCTGCTAGTATTAATTTTTGTTGAAGCTCATAGGCTGAATATTCTCGTCTAACTAAAAAATCAACAGCCTTTTTATAAACCTCATTCACTATCTTGATTGTAATCAGTATCGTCGTTTTTAGGCATTAATTTCTCTCTAATTTTTGCTTCAACTTCTTGAGCAATTTCTGGATTATCTTTTAAATAATCCCTTGCATTATCTTTACCCTGCCCAATTTTTTCACCGTTAATTGCATACCAAGCACCTGATTTTTCAACCAAATCTAATTTTACACCTAAATCAATAATCTCACTTTCTCTTGAAATTCCTTGGTTGTATAAAATTTGGAATTCTGCTTGTTTAAAAGGAGGGGCAACTTTATTTTTTAAAACCTTAACTCTAGTTTCATTGCCTAAAATCTCATCACCTTTTTTAATCGCAGCAGTTCTACGAATATCCAAACGAACTGATGCATAAAACTTCAAAGCATTACCGCCTGTTGTTGTTTCAGGATTACCAAACATTACCCCAATTTTCATTCTTAATTGGTTAATAAAAATAACCATTGTATTGGTTTTTTTGATATTAGATGTTAATTTTCTTAATGCTTGAGACATTAACCTTGCTTGTAACCCCATATGCGATGCACCCATTTCCCCTTCAATTTCTGCTTTAGGTGTTAAAGCAGCGACAGAATCTACAACAACAATATCTACACCACCTGAACGAACTAACATATCTGTAATTTCTAAAGCTTGTTCCCCAGTATCAGGCTGTGATATTAAAAGCTCTTCTATATTCACGCCTAATTTTTTTGCATATTCAGGATCTAAAGCATGCTCTGCATCAATAAAAGCTGCTGATCCTCCTAATTTTTGTATTTCTGCAATAACATGTAAAGTTAATGTTGTTTTACCTGAAGATTCTGGACCATAAATTTCAATTACTCTACCTTTAGGAAGCCCACCAATACCAAGTGCAATATCCAAACTCAAACTACCTGTTGAAACAGCTTCAATATCAGCCATTGAACTGTCATCACCTAAATACATAACCGAACCTTTACCAAATTGTTTATCAATCTGACTTAATGCAGCTTCTAGAGCCTTTTTCTTATTCTCGTCCATTATGTTTTTCCTAAAGTAAAATATCTATAAATTATATCTTTACATTTAAGAGACTGCTACATAATTATGAAATTTTCCAAATATGATATTGAAATGATGTCTCACGCTATATCTCTAGCAAAAAAAGGTATCTATACTGCAAGACCTAATCCAATGGTTGGTTGTGTAATTGTAAAAAACAATACAATTATTGGACAAGGATATCATCAAAAATATGGTGGTAATCATGCTGAAATTAATGCCTTAGAAAAAACCAAAAACCCAAATGGTAGTACTGTTTATTTAACTTTAGAACCTTGTTTTCATACTGGAAAGACCCCACCTTGTGTTGATGACCTCATTAAAGCAAAAGTTAAAAAAGTAATTATTGCAATGTTAGACGTTAATCCTTTAACCACAAATAAAAGCGTTAAAAAACTCCAGCAAAATAATATAGAAGTTTTAGTTGGATTATTAGAAAAAGAAGCAAGAGAATTAAACAAAGGTTTTATTAAAAGAATAACAACAGGTATTCCTTTTATTAGAGCAAAAATTGCAATGAGTTTAGATGGGAAAACAGCTATGCAAAATGGAGAGAGTAAATGGATTACAGGTGAAGAAGCAAGAGCTGATGTGCAAAAACTCCGTGCAGAATCTGATGTTATTCTCACAGGTGTTAATACAATCTTATTAGATAACCCTAGTCTCACTGTGCGAGATATAAACTGCACTCAACCTTTACGCATTATTTTGGATAGAAATAATCGTTTAAAAAATCAAAAACTAACAGTCTTAACTGATAAACATAAGACTTTAATATTAAATGAAAATCTAAACAGTGTTTTAAAAAGATTAGGTAAGATGGAAATTAATAATGTTTTATTAGAAACAGGTAGTATTTTATTTTCAGCAATGTTAAAAGAAAAACTAATTGATGAAATTATTATCTACACAGCACCCATATTATTAGGAAAAACAGCAAAAAACATTTTAGATTTAGATATTCAAAATATGGCTGATAAAATCAAACTCACTCAAATAAACACTCAAATTATCGGCAACGATACCAAAACTATTTATGAAGTCATTAACTAACAAAAATATTTTATTAGCGGTCACAGGAAGTATTTCAGCTTATAAATCACCTAATATTATTCGTAAATTACAAGAACTAGGTGCACAAGTTAAAGTGATTCTAACAAATTCTGGTAGTCAATTTATTACTAAACTTTCTTTAGAAATTATCTCTAAGAATAAAGTTTATGATGACTTATGGGCTGAAAATGAAGAAATGGCTCATATCAATTTAACTCGTTGGGCAGATGTTTTTTTAATTGCTCCTGCATCAGCAAATACAATTAACAAACTAGCAAATGGTCATGCAAATGATTTACTAACAACCACTGTTTTAGCTAGTAATATTCCTTTAATTATTGCCCCTGCAATGAACCAACAAATGTTTAAAACTATTGAAAATAATCTCAATCAATTAAAAAATAAAGGCGTTATTAGTATTGAAGAGTTTGGCGAACAAGCTTGTGGTGATATAGGTTTAGGTAGATTTGCAGATACTAATAAAATTATAGAAGTTATTATCAAACAATTTCAAACGACTGAACTAACAGGCAAAAAAATACTTATTACTGTTGGTGCTACAATAGAAAATATTGATCCTGTTAGATATATTTCAAATCGAAGTAGTGGAAAGATGGGTGTGGCTTTAGCAAATACTTGTATTGAATTTGGTGCAGAAGTTTATGTAATCTATGGCAATATTTCCACTCAATTACCTCAAAAATCAAAAAATATTAAAGTTAATACTGCTGATGAGATGTTTCAAGCCGTAATGGATAATATCAAGGATTGTGATATTTTTATTGGTTGCGCTGCTGTTGCTGATTACAAAGTAAAAAAAATCAGTCCTCAGAAAATAAAAAAACACGCAGATGAAATTAATCTAACTTTAATTAAAAATAAAGATATTATTACTGAAGTTGCTAAAAACTATCCTAATATTTTTATCGTTGGTTTTGCTGCTGAAAGTGAAAACTTATTAGAAAATGCAAAAAACAAACTTAAAAACAAACAATTAAATATGATTATTGCCAATCAAATATCAGATAAAAATATTGGTTTTGAAGTTGATGAAAATGAAGTGACAATTCTAACTAAAAATAAGCATTTTTTTATTGAAAAAAATAACAAGAAAAAAATTGCAAAAAAAATAATAAAAAAAATAATAAACTTTTTATAGTTCTAAAAACTTTGTTATATCAATACTTTTTTATTATCTACAATTATGTGAATAACTTTGTGGAAAACTCCTAAAAACAGGTCCAAAAATGCCGTTTTTAAAACATTTTTACGGTAAAGAATAAAAAAGCAACAATCTAAAAAAATATAGTTAAAACAATGAATTACAAATGTCAAGCATCATCGTTTATTTGCAAAATAATTTGTAAAAAAACTTGACTTTCAAACCTATGAATAACTTTAGTAGTTTCACGCAATTTATAGACAGAGGACCCATTAAAAAAAATTTGTTTCACATATTTTTTTTAATAAAAAAAAATATGTGAAACAAAAAAAAGATAAAATTTTCACTATTAATTTCTTTAAAAAACAAACTATGAATCGTATTATAAAGTTAGCCATTATTATGGATGATATTAGCAATATATCTGTTAAAAAAGATACCACTTTTGCAATGTTATTATCAGCACAAAAAAGAAATTATCAAATATGGACTTTAGACACTCAAGATATTTTTTTCAAAGAAAATAAAGTATTGGGTTTTGCAAAAGAAACAAGTGTTTTTGATAATGAAAAATATTTTTTTTCTAAAAAAGAAGCACAAGAAATTAATTTATTTAATATGGATATCGTGCTAATGCGTAAAGATCCTCCTTTTAATATGGATTATATTTATACTACTTATCTTTTAGAAAAAGTTCAACAAAATGGTGTTTTAGTTGCAAATAATCCTAAAGCATTAAGGGATTTTAATGAAAAACTATCTATCTTAAACTTTCCTAACTGCATTACAAATACAATTGTTTCTGCTAATACTAAAGAAATACAAAATTTTATTGATTTATATCAAAAAACAATTCTAAAACCCTTAGATGGTATGGGTGGAGAAGATATTTTTTTAATAGAAAATAATAATAAAATAACAAATAAAACAATTGATTATCTAACTAAAAATGGCACACAATTGATTATGGCTCAAAAATTTATTCCTGAAATAGCACAGGGTGATAAACGCATTATTATTATTAATGGCACTCCTATACCCTATGCTTTAGCAAGAGTCCCACAAAAAGGAAGTTTCAAAGGCAATATTGCTGCAGGTGGTAAGGGTGTTGGCGTAAAACTAAATAAACAAGATTATTATTTATGCGAGCAAATTGCACCAATGTTAAAAGAAAATGGTTTGTTATTTGTTGGCTTAGATGTAATTGGTGATTTTATAACAGAGATAAATATTACTAGCCCAACTTGCATTAGACAATTAGATGAAATTTATAACTTGAATATTGCCGATGATTTTTTTGATGTATTAGAGCAAAATTTAACACTATGATAACTATAGGTGTTGATGAAGCAGGCAGGGGTCCATTAGCAGGAAATGTCATTGCTGGTGCTGTTATCTTACCTAAAAAATTTAATTTACCTCAATTAACTGACTCCAAAAAACTAACTGAAAAAAAACGCAATACTTTATATGAATTAATTACTACTCAATGTCAATGGGCAATAGGTGAGGCAAGTGTTTTTGAAATTGATGAAATAAATATTCTCCAAGCAACAATGTTAGCGATGAAACGAGCAATTGAAAATCTTAATGTTAGTTATGATAATGTTTTAGTAGATGGCAATCGTTGTCCAAAAGTTAATAATTGCACTGCAATTATCAAAGGTGATTTGATTGAACCTGTTATTTCTGCTGCTTCAATTATTGCAAAGGTCTCACGAGATAAACAAATGTCTGACTTAGATAAAAAATACCCCGAATATCAATTTGCTAAACATAAAGGCTATGGCACAAAATTACATTTAGAACTATTAAAAAAACACCAGCCAATCAAAGGGGTTCATAGAAAAAGTTTTGCCCCTATAAAGCGCTTATTAATAAGTAGTTAAAAACTAGTGCTATCTTCATTAACATTATTTAAACTATCTAATTGTCTTTGTATTTCTGCTTTTTGTTTTAACAATTCTGCTTCTTTTTTAGCAATCTCTCTTTCTAAAACTTGTTGTTTCTTTTTATTAGCAATTGCATCTAATTCTCTTTTAGGTTTTTTAGCTAAATATTCAAATAATTTAACAACTTTAGTCACACCAGATGATTGACTTGCTAATTTTCCTGCTAGTTTTCCTTCTCTTTTTGTCACAGAACCCATCAAATAAACCACTGTTCTTTCTGTGATAACTTTAATATGTGTAGGGTTAAAAACTTCTTGATTTTGAAATTTTAATAAAACTGCTGAAGTAATTGCTGTATCTTTAGCGATATCAAATAATGAAGCTTTTTTTGCAACAACTAATTCATTATGAATGCCGATAATATTTAAAAATTTTTCTTTTAATAATTTCTCAACAAAAGACAATAAGCTTTTATCAGAAACCTCACCTGTTAATAAGACTATACCTTTAAAAACATTCACATTAATATGAGATTTTTTTAATTTTTTATCATATTGAAGTGCCCAATCAGCAGAACTAGCTAAGTTTTTATCATCTAAAATTACTCCAGCACTACGTCTATCATTCTCAATATTTGCTGTTGTGATAATGCCTCCTCCTGCCAAAACAGGAATTAATGGCACACAAGCTGTGAAAGAAAAACTAAAGAAAAGTATTAATATTATTTTATTCATAATTCAAATGCATTTTTTATCCAAGAAACATTCTTATATTTTAATATATTATCCACACCTAAAACATCAAACCGACAATCATAATGTTGATATTGTTCATATTCATTTAAAAAATATTCTGCTGTATTAATAATTTTTTTTTGTTTTTTTAAATTAACAGTTTCAACAGCAGAACCGAAATCTGATTTTTTACGATAACGAATTTCAATAAAAACTAATGTATTATTATCTAGCATCACTAAATCTAATTCACCATATTTAGTAAGATAATTTCTCTCAATTAAAGACAATCCTTTATTTTTTAAATATTTCAAGGCATAATCTTCAACCTTATTTCCTATTTTTCTTTTTAGACTCCACATATGTTATTTGTTGTTGCTACCCCAATTGGTAATTTAGAAGACATCACTTTTAGAGCGATTGAAACTCTAAAATCTGTTGATTGCATTTTAGCCGAAGACACTAGACATAGCCAAAAACTATTATCACATTATCAAATAACCACCAAAATACAAAGTTTTCATGAACATAATGAACGAGAAAAAACTGATGTTATTATTAAACAAATTCAACAAGGAAAATCTTTTGCTCTTATTAGTGATGCTGGAACACCATTGATTAGTGATCCTGGTTTTATTTTAATTTCACAAGCAAAAAAACAAAACATTTCTGTTATACCAATACCTGGTGTGAGTGCTGCTATTACAGCACTTTGTGCTTCTGGATTAAATGTTAATCAATTTAGTTTTATTGGTTTTCTACCTAGCAAAAAACAACAACGAAAAAATAACCTTAAAATACTTAAAAATAGATCAGAAACTTTAATTCTTTACGAATCTCCAAAGCGTATTGTAGATTTATTGATTGATATTGCTGAAATTTATAATAAAAATCATATTATTTGTTTAGCAAAAGAACTTACTAAAACCTTTGAAACAATTATCACCAAACCTGTTAGTGAATTGATAAAATGGCTTAATGAAGATATTCAACGCCAAAAAGGAGAATTTGTTGTATTAATTCATTCTCAAGTAAAATCTAATTATACTGATGAATCTATTTACCACTTAACTCAATGTTTATCAACTGAATTAGCACCTGCAAAAGTTGCAAAAATGGTCGCTAAAATCACAGGATTATCCAAAAAAGAATGTTATCAACTCACGCAAAATAATGAATAATTTTTATCAATATCATGCTTTTTTTTGTAATAATCAAAGAAAGAATAATAAAAAATGTTGTGGCAATATAAACACAAAAGAAATGTATCGTTATGCAAAAGATAAATGTCGTGAAAGTAATCTTCTAGGTAAAAATAAAATTGGCATTAGTGAAGCTCGTTGTTTAGGTCGTTGTATCGACGGACCTGTTATCGTTATCTACCCCCAAGAAACTTGGTATCGCTGGAAAACTAAAGAAGATATTGATGAAATAATCAATTCACATTTTATAAATCATCAAATCGTTAATCGCTTAAAGATTGATTGAACTTGTTTTTTTAAATTATCTAAATCAGTATTATTTTTAATTAAAAAAACATTATCTTGTTTGGCAAAAGATAATCTATCTTGCTGAGAAATTTGTTGTTTTAAAATATTTTCTGCTTCTTTCTTGCTTAACAAATCTCTAGTTTGTAGTCTTTGCAGTTGATATTGCTCATCACAATCCACAACAATAAACTTATCAAATAAAAATTGTAGATTTTTTTCTAATAATAACGGAACTTCAACAATAACTATTTTTGCAGATAATTTTTGAATTTTTTGTTGCATTAACTCAATAATTTTAGGATGTAAAATATTTTCAATTGTTGTTTTAGCTGTTTTATCACTAAACAAAATTTGACGCAACTTTGTTCTATCTAAAAAACCATCTTTTTGGATAATATCGCTTGAAAAAACATCTTGTAATTCTGCTAAAGCGATAGAATTAGGCATAACAACTTCTCGAGAAAGTTTATCCATATCTATAATATCCATACCTAATTCAAGAAAAAGATTACTTACTTGTGTTTTTCCACAAGCAATTCCCCCTGTTAATGCTATTTTTAATATTTTAATGCTTGACATTTGTTGCTATTCTACCGAAAATGCACTCTTCTTTTAGGTCATGTAGCTCAGCTGGTTAGAGCACAGCATTCATAATGCTGGGGTCGGTGGTTCAAGTCCACCCATGACCACCATATAAAAAGGGTAGCGTCACCTTTTTTTCTTTTTTTAGTTTAATTTCTATAACTAACTAATAGATGACCTTAACACCTCATTTATTTTACTTTGCCATCCTTTACCACTACTCTTAAAAAAACCAATAATATCAGCATCTAATCTAATACTAATTGCTTGTTTAGTAGTTTCTTTTTTGGGTCTACCTAAAGGTTTTACAGTGATATTATTTAAGTCCATATTTGGATGAATATCTTTAAATGCTTTGGCACTTTTAAAATCCTCTGCTGTTAGTTCTCTAACTTCACCATTTTTATTTATTAATTGTTTTTTCATATTCTTTAACCTCTCTTTTATTTGCCTTTCTAAAACTAACTATTCTCAATTTATTATTACGAATTACATAACATAAAAACATAAGTCTATTATCTAAAAAACCATAAGAAATATATCTAACTTCTTTATAATCTTTTCTATCATCTACAATTACCGAAGCAGTTTTAAAATCAAAATTTATTACTTCTTCAAAAGATATATTATGTTTTTCAATATTCTTTTTATTTTTTTCAATATCATAAACTATATCCATAACACATTATTGTATATACAATAATTAAAAAATCAATTTAATCTACTTGTTGAATAATCTTTTGAATAAAAAAAGAAAAATGGGACACTACCCTTTTTTAAAGTATTTTGATCTCTATTTTTATATTAAAATACTTTAGAGTTTAATGAAATCACCCCATACTTATACACACTAGGAGAGTTATTTTGCTATTTAATAGTTATGAGTTTATATTTGCATTCTTGCCAGTCACATTTTTTATTTATTTTTACCTAAACTCAAAAAGATTAACAGAAGTATCAAAGGGTTTTTTAGTATTTAGTAGTTTATTTTTTTATAGTTGGTGGAATATAGCATATTTACCAATTATCCTTTCATCAATGCTTTTTAATTATATTATAGGCAACACCCTTAATGACAAAGATCTGCGGGGGGGGGAGAATCGTTATAAGTTCTCAAAGAAAACTCTTTTAATTCTTGGTATATTTTTTAACATAGCACTACTTGGTTATTTTAAATACACTGATTTTTTTATAGAAAATATAAATCTTATATCAAATAGTAATATCCCTACATTAGATTTAGCACTACCTCTTGCGATTAGTTTTTTTACATTTCAACAAATATCATATTTAGTTGATAGTTACAAAGGAGAAACAACAGAGTATGACTTCTTAAACTATGCTCTATTTGTAACATTCTTTCCTCAACTT
>FPHJ01000011.1_pt1 | contig 27048 bp, 26 predicted proteins | sample 1057411 | NCBI WGS metagenome assembly FPHJ01 (sample SAMEA4473313, study PRJEB15554) | hydrothermal vent metagenome | biome: marine basaltic hydrothermal vent biome; feature: marine hydrothermal vent; material: water | place: Pacific Ocean | collected 2011-06-14/2011-07-23 | depth 1199 m
AGCAACTGGACAAACAAAAGCATTAGTTCTATCTACTTGAGTTGTGGGAGTTTTTGCAAAAAGAATATGCCCTCGTAATAAAAATAAAACACCATTATCAACCACTAATTTTTCTTCAAATATTACATTTTCATCAACTTCCACTTCAGCACCAACAGAAATACGCGCATCAGCAAATGCACTACTTGAAGCAAGCAAACAGAATAATATAAAAAAAATGTGTTTAATTCTTAAAATAAACTTAAAAAATATAAATATAACCCTCTTATTTTCTCAGGATAGTTATGTTTTTTATGAGTAAATTATGAATATTCTGTTAATAAACTCTGCTTATTAACAATAAATCTTGTGTAAAACTAAAATAAAGATTGTATATTAGCCCTAGTAGCACTATCATTTTCAACAATAGCATCTAAAGTTGTTAATGTTTTTGGCTGATGGTTGTTAATAACTTCTTCAACAAGAGCTATTATTTCTAAAAAACTTATTTTTTTATTTAAAAACAATTTAACTGCCTCTTCATTAGCAGCATTAAATACACCTAAAATACTATTGTGATTAATTTTTAATATTTTATTAACCAATGTTAAACTTTTAAATTTTTCAAGATCTGGCTTTAAAAAAGTTAATGGCTTTTTTGTTAAATCCAAGGGTTGAACGCCTGAAATATTTCTATTAGGGAAGAACAATGCATAAGAAATAGCACTGCGCATATCTGGAATTCCTAATTGTGAAATTACCGAACCATCGTTGTAATAAACTGATGAATGAATAATACTTTCTGGATGAACAACTACATCTATATTATCAATATCCATAGAAAATAAATAATGCGCTTCAATAATTTCTAAACATTTATTCATCATTGTTGCAGAATCAACTGAAATCTTACGGCCCATCTCCCAATTTGGATGATTACATGCTTCATCTGGTGTGATATTTTTTAATTCTGACAAAGGTTTGTTTAAAAATGGACCTCCTGAGGCTGTTAATTGAATTTTTGACAACCCTTGCTTACCACCTTGTAAACACTGAAAAATTGCTGAATGTTCACTATCTACAGGAATAATTGTTGCGCCAGATTTATTAGCTGCTGTTAATAAAACATTTCCTGCTAAAACTAATGATTCTTTATTGGCTAATAAAATTCTTTTACCACTATTTGCCGCTGCTAATGTTGAAGACATACCAGCACTACCTACAATAGCTGCCATAACATAATCAGTTTTTTGATGTTGGGCAACTTCATCTAATGCCTTGGCGCCAAATAATATTTTAGTGGTTGTTGTGTTATTTTTTTGCAATAAATCAAAAGCTTTTTTATCTGTTAAAACAACAAATTTAGGTTGAAATTCTAAACACAATTCTAATATTAACTGCCAATTAGAGTGAGCACTTAACGCAAAAATATTAAACTTATTTTTATGTAATCGCACTACTTCTAAAGTGCTTTTACCAATAGATCCTGTTGCACCTAAAACAGTTAAGTTAATCATAAATACTCTATTACCAAACTACCTAATAAAAACAAAGGTGCTGCTGCTGTGAGACTATCAATTCTATCTAAAATACCTCCATGTCCTGGTAGTAGATTGCCACTATCCTTAACACCAGAAACTCGTTTAAATAAACTCTCAAATAAATCACCAATAATAGATATTAAAACAACTAATATCGTCAAAACAATATATGAAAATAGATTATCAAACTTAACAAACCCTAAATAATCAATCATAATTGTTGTTAATATTGCCAACAATATACCACCTAAAACACCTTCTATACTCTTGCCAGGGCTAACTTTTGGCGCTAGCTTTAATTTACCAAAAGCTTTTCCACTAAAGTAAGCGCCGATATCTGCTGACCAAATTACAAATAATAAAAATAACAGCCAATTAAAACCTAAATTATTCCTAATAATAATTAATGATACAAAAGTTGGCATCAAAACCATTAAAACATTAAATATTCTAAGTCCTTTATTTTTATACCAAAATTTTTGTTTTTCTGGGAAAGAAAAAATAAAATATCCATTAATTAACCACCATATAACAACAATACTTAAAAATAAATAATAATAACTTAAAGGTAAAAACAAAATTAATACTAATGCAATTATCATCAGCAAAACAACTAACCAACTTTTAACATCAATCATCTTACTAAATTCAATAGCACCTATAATAATAATTAAAGCAATAAAGACCAAAAAATATAACCCAGACAAACCATACAACGCCCAAAGCAATAATGGCACTAAAATAATTGATGTTAAAAACCGACTAAGTAATTCTTTGTTCATTTTTTTATCTCCCGCCAAAATTGCGTTTGCGTTGCTGAAAATCAACAATAGCTTTATCTAATGATTTTGCATTAAAATCAGGCCACAAAGTATCTGTCCAATAAATCTCACTATAAGCGCATTGCCATAATAAAAAATTACTCAATCTTTTTTCACCACTGGTTCTAATTAATAAATCTACTTCTGGAAGTTCTGATAAACACATTTGTTTTGAAAATAACTTTTCATTAATTTCAATAGGTTTTATTTCTTTATTCTGTGCCATTATTGCTAATTTCTTACTAGCTTCAACAATATCCCATTTTCCACCATAATTAGCAGAAATAACTAATATTAACCCAGTATTTTTCTGTAATAAATTCTCTGATTTTTTTATTTGGGCTTGCAATTCATCATTAAAAATTGATAAATCACCAATTACCTTAAGTTGAATATTCGCCTTATCTAATTGTTTAACTTCTTTCTGTAATGCAATTAGAAATAAAGAGAATAATGCTGATACTTCCTCTTTAGGACGATTGATATTTTCAGAACTAAATGCAAATAAAGTTAATACTTTAACTCCTAATTTTGCAGATTGTTTTACACATTCTCTAACTGCCTTAACTCCTTTTTTATGACCTGCAATATGTGGTAATAAGCGTTTTTTTGCCCAACGGCCATTACCATCCATAATGATTGCAATATGTTTGGGTATATTTTCTTTAGTTAGAGTGTTCTCCATAGATTACAAAATTATACGGTAAAATATAGTTTCTTTTATGCACTCATTATTATGTTAGCAAAACGTATTATCCCTTGTTTAGATGTGGCTGATGGTAGAGTGGTAAAAGGAATCAATTTCGTTGATATAAAAGATGCTGGAAATCCAGTAGAAGTCGCTAAGAAATATGATCAAGCAGGCGCTGATGAGCTATGTTTTTTAGATATTAGTGCCACTCATCAAGGGCATAAAACAACCATTGAAACCATTAAAAAAATTGCTAACCAAGTTTTTATACCTCTTACAGTAGGCGGAGGTATAAGATCTATTAAAGACATTAAAACTGTTTTAGACTCTGGTGCTGATAAAGTAGCTATCAATTCTGCTGCAATTATTAACCCTGAATTAATTCAAGAATCTGCGAAGTTTTTTGGGTCTCAATGTATTGTAATTGCAATTGACGCCAAACAAGTAGCAAAAAACAAATGGGAGATTTTTACTCATGGTGGTAGAAAAAAAACAGGTATTGATGCTGTCAAATGGGCTATTAAAATGACTCAATATGGTGCTGGAGAAGTCTTACTCACTTCAATGGATAGAGACGGCACTAAACAAGGTTTTGATTTAGAATTAACAAAAACTATTAGTGAAAATGTTAATGTGCCTGTTATTGCTTCTGGTGGTGTTGGTAATTTACAACATATGGCTGATGGTATTATAAAAGGAAAAGCAGATGCTGTTCTAGCAGCAAGTATTTTTCATTTTAATGAATATAGTATTGCAGAAACAAAAAAATATATGCAAAGTAAAAATATTACGATGAGAATATAATCTACAACAATTAACAAACTACCTTACTTGCAGAAAATCCTTTAATGATATAAAAAATATTTTTTTGTATTTAGCTCAAATTTATTTTGAGCCAAATACTTACATATATTAACGTTTAGAGAATTGAGGTTTTTTCCTTGCCTTATGTAATCCAACTTTTTTACGCTCTACTCTTCTAGCATCGCGCGTAACAAATCCTGCTTTGCGTAATTCAGATCTATATTTCTCATCATAAGACAAAAGTGCTTTAGTAATACCATGTCTAATTGCACCAGCCTGACCTGTTGAACCACCACCTTTAACAATAATATTAAAATCAAATTTATCATTCATTTCTACAACATCTAGAGGTTGATTGATAATCATACTTGCTGTTTCACGACCGAAATAATCACTCATAAGACGACTATTAATTGTAATTTTTCCTTTTCCTTTAGTCATATAAACTCGGGCAATTGATGTTTTTCTTTTACCCGTTGCATAATAAGTTTTTTTAGAAGCTGCCATAATTATTCTCTTTTTTAAATATCTAAAATTTGTGGTTGTTGTGCTTGATGGTCGTGGTTATTACCTGCATATACTTTCATTTTTTTAATCATTCTACGACCTAGTGGTCCTTTAGGTAGCATACCTTTAACAGCAAGTGTCAAAACCTGTTCTGGTTTTTTTTCAATCATCATATTAAAGTTAGCTGACTTTAAATTACCCACATAACCTGTATGGTGATAATACATTTTGTCTTGTTTTTTATTACCTGTTACATGAATTTTTTCAGCGTTAATAACAACAATATAATCGCCTGTATCTGCATGTGGTGTGTATTCTGCTTTATTTTTACCTCTTAATCTAGTAGCAATTTCAGAAGCAAGCCTACCTAAAGTCTTACCATCAGCATCTACTAAGTGCCAAGCTCTTTTTATCTCATGTTCTTTTGCAACAAATGTTTCCATACCAAAACTCTATTTATACAACGAAACCGCTCATTATAACCTTTTTATTCCTTTTATGTAAAGTTAATTTAATGTTTAAAGTGTCGAATTCCTGTAAAAGCCATTACAATACCTGCTTCATCTGCTGCTTTAACAACTTCCTCATCACGCATTGAGCCTCCTGGTTGGATAATTGCTTTAATCCCCACTTTAATAGCAGCATCAATACCATCTCTAAAAGGGAAAAAGGCATCTGATGCCATCACACAACCTTCAATTTGTAAGCTTTCATCTTTTGCTTTAATTCCAGCAATTTTTGCAGAATATACTCTAGACATTTGCCCAGCACCTATACCAATTGTCTGTTTATTTTTTACATATACAATCGCATTAGATTTAACAAATTTAGCAACTTTCCAAGCAAATAATAAATCATCAATTTGTGCTTGTGTTGGTTGAGCGCTAGATTTAACTTTAATATCATTTTGAGTAATTGTTTTTAAATCACTATCTTGAACCAGCATTCCACCATTAACTTTTTTTACATCAATATTTTGTGTTGTATTTTCAAGATTACCACATTCTAATACTCTAATATTTTGTTTGGCTGATAGTACTTTTTTTGCATCATCATCAATACTTGGTGCAATAATAACTTCAACAAACTGTCTATCAATAATCGTTTGTGCTGTTTTTTTATCCAAGCTTTTATTAAAAGCAATAATACCACCAAAAGCAGACGTTGGATCTGTCTCATACGCCTTATCATAAGCTTCAAAAACAGTGTTTCTAGTTGCAACACCACAAGGATTAGCGTGTTTAACTATCACACAAGCAGGATCAACAAAACTTCTAACGCATTCTAATGCCGCATCAGTATCTGCAATGTTATTAAATGATAATTCTTTGCCCTGAATTTGTATTGCATTTGTTACATTCGCACCTTGAGTGTTAATTTCTTTATAAAAAGATGCTTTTTGATGAGGGTTTTCACCATAACGAAGTTGTTGTTGTTTTTCTAACGAAATATTAAAAAACTCTGAAAAACCATCTTCTTTTTTGCTTAGATAATTAGCAATTACACCATCATATTGTGCTGTATGGGCAAATGTTTTTACTGCTAATTGGTAACGAAAATCATCGCTAACTTTACCATTTTTTGTAATTTCATCAGCAACTTTTTGATAATCAGCACTATCTACAACAACTGTCACAAATTTATAGTTTTTTGCTGCTGCTCTTAACATTGTTGGCCCACCAATATCAATATTTTCAATTACTTCAGCTAATGTTACATTTTCTTTATTGATTGTTTGCTGAAAAGGATATAAATTAACTACAACTAAATCTATTTCTTGAATATTATGTTGTTTCATAACTTCATCATCATCACCTCTTCTTGCAAGAATACCACCATGAATTTTTGGATTTAAAGTTTTAATTCGTCCGGACATCATTTCGGGAAACCCTGTGTAATCAGAAACTTCAATTACAGGTATGTTATTTTCTAGCAATAATTTTGCTGTGCCTCCTGTTGATAAAATTTCAACTTTTCTTTCAGTTAGTTGTTTGGCAAACTCAAGAACACCAGATTTGTCAGAAACACTAATTAATGCTCTTTTAATCATATTTAATTGAATATTGTTTAATTTTCGCTCGTAAAGTGCTTCGATTAAGCCCTAATACTTTTGCGGTTTTTGTTTGATTATTCTCTTCTTTTTTTAAGACTAACTCTATCAATGTTTGTTCTATTTCTTGAATAAATAACTTATGAAGTCCTGTTGCTGGGGTGCCATCTAAAATATCTAAATATTCATTTAATTTATTTGTTATACATTGTTTCATAGCTATTTAAAAAAGTTTCCAAACATTGATATTGTTCCTTTTGTGTTGATAGTTTGTTGATTTTCTGCCAAAAAGACAAATAATCTTCATCAATATCCTTAAAAAGTGTAATAGAATACCAAAAAATATGCTTTCTTGCTAGTCGAACACCCATAATATCCCCATAAAAATCATAAATTTCTTTAATATGGCTTTTGATAATTGTTATCTTTTCTTCTAGCTTGGTCTCTTGATAATAACTATCTTGTAAAAAACAAATAAGCTCTTTAATAAACCATGGCTTTCCTTGTGTGCCCCTTCCTAACATCAGCCCTTGTGCTTGTGTTTTTTCTAAAACCATTTTTGCCTTGTTTAAAGTCGTAATGTCACCATTAGCAATAACAGGAATGTTTATACTTTGAACCACTTCTGCAATTGTGTCATATTCTGCTTCACCTAAATATTTATCTTCTCGTGTTCTGCCATGAACAACTAACATTTTTATCCCTTCATTTTCAGCAATTTTTGCAATATTAACAGCATTACGGTTTGCCCTATCCCAACCTGTGCGAATTTTTAAAGTGATAGGTATATCAACAGCATTAACAACCTCTTTTAAAATATTAGCTACTAATTTCTCATCTTTTAGCAAAGCTGAGCCTGCTAATTTATGACAAACTTTTTTTGCAGGACAGCCCATATTTAAATCAATAATATTTGCACCATTTTTAGCAACAAACTTTGCTGAATAAACAAAATCCTCAACAGAAGAACCTGCAATTTGCACACTAATTGGGGGGCTTTCATTAGAAAAATCCAAGCGTGTCTTACTTTTAAAACTCCCTAAAAGATTATCTTTAATAATTGCCATTTCTGATGTTGTTAAACCAGCACCCATCTTTCTACAAACTTCTCTAAAAGGTTTGTCAGCAACCCCTGCCATTGGTGCTAGAAGAATATTAGAAGATAGCTTATATTTGTTAATTGAAATCAAACTTTTCTAGACGCTTTTTAAGTCTTTGCTGTTTGATTTTTGATAAATAATCAACAAACAACTTACCTTTTAAATGATCTAATTCATGTTGAATACAAACAGCTAATAATCCATCTGCTTGTAATTCAAAAAAATTACCTTCAACATCCAATGCTTCAACTGTGATATTTTCCGCTCTTGTAATTTTTGCTCTAAATTCTGGCACAGACAAACACCCTTCTTCATTAACTATCTCACCAGATTTTTGAATAATTTTTGGATTAATAAAACAAAGTGGTTGTTGTTTATTTTCATCAACATTCATAACTACAACTTGTTGATGATTATCTACTTGTGTTGCTGCCAAACCTATACCTTGCTCTTCATACATTGTTTCAAACATATCATTAACTAGTTTTTTAATACCCTCATCAACTCGTTCAACTTTTTTTGCAATTGTTCGTAATTTTTTATTTGGAAATTTTAAAATATTTAATTTAGCCATTAACACATTATACTATTACACTTATGGAACAAAAAATAATAAATTTAGAAGAAAGAATAACGTATCTTGAACAAACTAACGAAGAGTTCAATCAAGTTATTTACAAACAACAATTACAAATAGATAACTTAAAAAGTCAAATAAAAAGTTTAATCAAAAAAAATGAACATACAGAAGATACTTTAGAAACAGATGAAACCCCACCACATTATTGAATATGACTATAGAACTTGCAAAACAATTAATTAACCAACCTTCAATTACACCTGATGATAAAGATTGTCAGAAAATTATTGCCGAACGCTTAGAAAAGTTAGGATTTACAATAAAAAATCTACATTTTGATGGTGTTGATAATTTATGGGCAAAAAAAGGAAATAAAGCGCCCTTGATTGTTTTTGCAGGTCATACCGATGTTGTCCCTGTAGGTGATGAAGATAAATGGCTAAGCCCACCTTTTGAAGCAACTATTAAAAATAATAAACTTTATGGTAGAGGTAGTGCTGATATGAAAGGCTCTATTGCTGCTTTTATTACAGCATTAGAAACTTTTATTAATGTTAATCCAGACTTTCAAGGCTCAATTGGATTATTAATTACTTCTGATGAGGAAGGCCCTGCAATTAACGGCACAATTAAAGTTTTAGATTATTTAAAACAACAAAATGAACAAATTGACTATTGCATTGTTGGAGAGCCAACAGCCACTAAACAAGTAGGAGATGTTATTAAAAATGGTCGTAGAGGGTCATTAAATGGCTTTTTAACAGTGGTTGGCAAACAAGGACATATTGCTTATCCACAATTAGCACAAAATCCAATTCATTTAATAGCACCAGTTTTAGATGATTTATGTAATGAAGTTTGGGATGAAGGCAATGAATATTTTGAAAAAACACAATTTCAAATTTCTAATATTAATGCTGGCACAGGTGCAACTAATGTAACTCCTAATAATATTGAGGTTATTTTTAATTTTCGTTATAACACTAATAATAATTTTGAAACTCTAACAAAACGTGTAGAAAATAAACTTAAAAATTTTAATTTAAATTATAAGATTGACTGGCAACATTCTGGTGAGCCATTCATCACTCCTAAAGGTATTTTAGTAAATACATGTATTGAAGCTATTAAATCTATTACTAACCTAGATGCTCAATTATCAACCACTGGTGGTACATCTGATGGTCGTTTTATTGCAAAAACTGGTTGTGAGATTATTGAATTAGGTCCTTGCAATGCTACTATCCATCAAATAAATGAATGTGTTGGAGTTGATGAACTAAAACAACTAAGTCAAATATATAATCGTATTTTATGCAATTTAATGTCATAACAATCTTTCCTGAAATGTTTGATGCCATTAAAAAAGAAGGTGTCATTGCTAGAGCGCTTAAAAAAAAATTAATCAGCCTTAATCTACATCAACTTAGAGATTATAGTAATAATAAATATCGCAATATTGATGACAAACCCTATGGTGGTGGTGGTGGTATGGTAATGCAAGTCAAACCTATTCGTGATTGCTTAAAACAAATTAAAAAAAACAACCCAAATACAAAAGTAATTTATTTATCACCTCAAGGCAAAAAACTTACCCATAATTTAACCGTTGAACTAAGTCAAGAAAGATCATTAACTTTATTATGTGGTAGATATGAGGGAGTTGATGAACGCATTATTCAACATGATATTGATATGGAAATTTCTATTGGTGATTATGTATTAAGTGGCGGTGAAATACCTGCAATGGTTTTGATTGATAGTATCGGCAGACAAATAAATGATGTTTTAGGTAATCAAAACTCTCTTAACGACTCTTTTCAAAATAATTTATTAGATTATCCTCACTATACTCGCCCATCTGAAATTGATAATCAAAAAGTTCCAGAAATTCTTTTAAATGGCAACCAAGCAGAAATTAATAAATGGCGACAACAACAATCAATAAAAAATACGCAAAATAAACGCCCTGATTTGTTATAATATACGGCTTTTTAAAATTATAGGAGCAAAAAACCATGGTTAAGATTAGATTAGCCCGAGGTGGAGCGAAAAAGAAACCTTTTTATTCAATTACTGTTACAGACTCAAGAAAACCAAGAGATAGTGGTTATATTGAGAAAATTGGTTATTTTAATCCTGTTGCTAGAGGACAAGAAGTTAGATTAAACATTGAAGAAGATCGTTTAGAACATTGGAAATCTCAAGGTGCTCAATTATCAGATAGAGTTAAACAACTTGTTAAAGAGTTCAAAAACCCTGAAATTTTCGCTAAGAAAAAAGCATTAATCGCAAAAAAAGCGCAAGAAGCAAAAGCAAAAAAAGAGGCTGAGGAAAAAGCAAGAATTTTAGCCGAAGAGAAAGCAGCTAAAGAAGAAGAAAAAGCTGCAGCAGATGCAGAAAAAGAAGCTGAAAAAGTTGAGGAAACTAAAGAAGAAGTTATAGAAGAAACAAAAGAAGAGAATAACGAAGAAGCTTAAGTGTCAGATTCAAACAAAACAAAAAGGCTATTAGTTGGTAAGATTAATGGCCTTTTTGGCATTAAAGGACTTGTTAAAGTTTTTTCATATACAAAACCTCGTGAAAATATTACAACTTATAAAACTTGGCATTTAACTCGTAATGGTAATGATTTTTTAGAAGTTATAGTTCAAACTGGGCGTCAACAAGCCAAAACAATCGTTGCACAACTCAAACAATACGATACACCTGAAAAATCTGAGACACTCTTAGGATATGATATTTATATTAATAAATCAGATTTACCGAAAACCAATAAAGATGAATATTATTGGGATGATTTAATAAATATGACTGTTATTAACCAACATAATCAAACAATCGGCAAGGTCACTTATTTAATAGAAACTGGCTCTAATGATGTTTTAGTTATCAAACATAAAGATAAAGAAATATTGATTCCTTTTATTAATCCGTTTGTTGGTAAAATCTCCCTAGAGGAAAAAATTATTTGGGTTGATTGGACTTAATGAATAAAACAAAAATAAAAGTAGGGTTTTTAACCATTTCAGATAGAGCATCAAGAGGGGAATATCCTGACATAGGCGGACCTGCAATGATAAATTGGGTTGAAACAGCTATCTTATCACCAATAGAAAAAGTTTCTATTATTGTAGAAGATACACAACAAAAAATAGAAGATGCACTTATCAAATTAAGTGATGAAGAATACTGCAATCTAATATTAACAACAGGTGGCACTGGCCCTGCTAAACGAGATGTCACACCTGAAGCAACTATAAATGTGTGTGATAAATTACTTGATGGTTTTGGTGAGCAAATGCGAACTGTTTCATTAAAAACTGTGCCAACAGCTATACTCTCTCGTCAATTAGCAGGAATTAGAAATCAAAGCCTAATTATTAACCTACCTGGCAAACCTGAAGCAATTGATGTTTGTTTAAAAGCCATATTTTTAGCAATTCCAAAATGCTTGGAATTATTAGATAATAGTAATATACAACTTGATTTAGATTTTATAGAGGACTAAACAATGAAAATGATAACGGCAATAATTAAGCCAATGAAGTTAGATGATGTTCGTGAAGCATTAACAGATATAGAGATAACAGGAATGACAGCAACAGATGTTAAAGGCTTTGGAAACCAAAAAGGTCATAAAGAAATTTATCGTAGTTCAGAACATCAAGTAGATTTCTTACCAAAAGTTAAATTAGAAATTGGTGTTTCAGCAAAAAATGTTGATAAAGTTATTGAAACTATTCGTAAAGTTGCAAATACTAATTCAATTGGTGATGGTAAGATTTTTGTTACCAATATAGAACAAACAATTCGTATTCGTACAGGAGAGGCTGGTAATGTTGCTTTATAAAAAAATCATAAGTTCACTGAGTTTATTTTTAATATCTAATCTTGCTTTTTCTCAAACAATAAATACAGGAGATAGTGCATGGATTTTAACTTCAAGTGCTTTAGTTTTATTTATGACATTACCTGGTTTAGCTCTATTTTATGGTGGGTTAGTGCGTAAAAAAAATGTTCTTTCTATTTTAATTCAATGTTTCTCTATCACTGGTATAGCCTCAATTATTTGGTTTGTTTTTGGTTATAGTTTAGCTTTTAGTGAAGGGAATTCTTGGATAGGTGATTTTTCTAAAGTTATGCTATTAGATAGCACTAAAAATACACTTTCAGGAACAATTCCAGAAACTTCATTTGCATTTTTCCAAATGACTTTTGCTATTATTACACCAGCACTTATTATTGGTGCTTTTGCTGAAAGAATGAAATTTTCTGTGGTTCTACTTTTTTCAGCATTTTGGTTGGTTTTAGTTTATGTGCCCGTAACTCATTGGGTTTGGGGTGGTGGTTGGTTAGCACAAATGGGAGTTTATGATTTTGCTGGTGGGATAGTTGTTCATATCACAGCAGGTGTTGCTGCATTAGTTGCTGCATTAATGGTTGGCAATCGTCATGGTTTTCCAAGACGAACTATGCCTCCTCATAATATGACAATGGTTATGACGGGTGCTGCAATGTTATGGGTAGGATGGTTTGGTTTTAATGGTGGTTCTGCTTTAAACTCAGGTGGTGATGCTGCAATGTCTATTTTAGTTACACATCTAGCTGCTTCTGTTGCTGCCTTAACTTGGGGGATTATTGAATGGATAAAATATGGCAAACCTTCTGCACTAGGTATTGCAACTGGTATGGTTGCAGGTTTAGGAACAATTACACCAGCTAGTGGTTTTGTTGGCCCTGTTGCAGCAATGGTAATTGGACTCTTTGCAGGTATTGTTTGTTATAGTGCAACTCACTATATTAAACAAGTTTTAAAAATTGATGATTCTTTGGATGTCTTTCCTGTGCATGGGGTTGGTGGTATTCTAGGTTCATTATTGGTTGGTGTTTTTGCATCAACTTCATTAGGAATATTTAGTGGTTTTGGTTTTGCCGAAGGTATTCAAACAATAGCTCAACAACTTCAAGTGCAAACCATTGCTGTTATTGCTGTTATTATTTGGACCACTATTGTCACATGGTTAATTTTAAAAGTCTTAGATATGTTTATAGGACTGCGTGTTTCTATAGATGAAGAAGATGAAGGTCTTGATATTGCTTTACACGAAGAGGTTGGTTATAACCTATGAGCACTTTAATTATTAGTAGTATATTAATAATTTCATTATTGCTCACTTTTATTGTTAAAGAAATTGTATTAAAGCTTAAAATATTAGATACACCAAACAAACGAAGCTCACACTCTCAACCTACCCCAACATTAGGAGGAGTAGCTATTATATTAAGCTTTATGCTTGGAATAACTTTAATGTTTTATGCAAAAACAATTCCTAACGAACTTTTCTTACCTTTTGTTCTTGGTGGTGGATTATTAGGGTTAATTAGTTTTTTTGATGATATCAAACCAATTGCCATTAAATATAGAATTAGTTTGCATATTATTATTGCATTTTTAACAGTTTATTGGCTTGATATCCACCTATTTTCTGATTGGCTCTCCTACCATATTGGATTAAGTTATTTAAGTATTGGCGTTAGTGCTTTTATTTTATTATTAGGCATCAATACTGTAAATTTTATGGACGGTATTGATGGTATTGTTGCCACACAAATTATTTTTGTTTTTACTGTCATTACCTTATTTTTAATAAATGATAATAATATTGTTGATGCTAGATATTTTGCCTTACTCGTTGCAATTTCTTTAGGATTTTTAGTATTCAATTTTGCACCTGCACAAATTTTTATGGGTGATGTCGGTAGTATTTTCTTAGGATTTATTATCAGCGTTTTACTTATTTATACCGTTAATACTAATTCAATTTCTTTTTCTGTTTGGTTGATTTTATTAGCAATGTTTTGGTTGGATGTTGTTTTTGTTTTAATTGTTAGGATACTAAACAAAGATAATATTACACACGCACATAAAACACATTTTTATCAAAAACTAACACAATATTTTTCTCTTAAAAATAGTAGAACTTACGCACATAGAAAAACCATTTATAGTATCACTGCCATTAATATTTTATGGTTATTGCCTTTAGCAACTATTGCCGAATATTATCCTGAATATAGCGTAATATCACTCGTGATTTCCCTTATCCCATTATTATTTTTAATGTGGAAATTCAAGGCTGGAAAGGTATAATCAAACGCTTATGAAAAATCATATTACAGGTTCAATTGTCGCGCTCATTACTCCAATGTTTGAAGATGGGTCTGTTGATTTTGATAGTCTAAAAAAATTAGTTAATTTCCATATTAAATCAGGCACTAGTGCTATTGTTTCTGTTGGCACAACAGGAGAATCAGCTACTTTAAATAAAAAAGAACATTTTGAAGTAATGCAAAAAACTATTGAGTTTGCAAATAATAAAATTCCTATTATTGCAGGAACTGGTGCTAACTCTACTGCTGAGGCAATTGAGCTCACACAATATGCTTATGAATTAGGTGCAACTGCTGCATTATTAGTCACGCCATATTACAACAAACCCACACAGGAAGGGTTATATTTACACTATAAAGCCATTGCCCAAGCTGTTGCAATTCCTCAAATTTTATACAATGTTCCAGGAAGAACTGCTGTTGATATGCAAGTAGAAACAGTTAAAAGATTAAGTTTAATTGATAATATTATTGGTATTAAAGATGCAACTGGTAATTTAAAGGTTGCTAAAGAACTAATCTCTAGCTGTCCTAAAGACTTTATGTTATATAGTGGTGATGATGCTACTGCAATTGATTTTATTGCATTAGGTGGGCATGGTGGAATTTCTGTCACAGCTAATATCAAACCAGTTGAAGTTCAATCTACCTATCAATTAGCATTAAATAATGAAATTGATAAAGCTATTAAAATAAACAATAGTATCAAACATTACCATAAAAATTTATTTATTGAATCTAACCCAATCCCTGTTAAATATGTTTTACATAAAATGGGATTTTGTAGTTTAGGTATTCGCTTACCTCTCACAGTATTATCTAACGAAAATCAAATTATTATTAAGGATTTATTATGAAAAATATCAGTATTATTGTTTTAATAAGCTTAAGTCTAAGTGCCTGTTTTGGTATTGGTGGTAAAACAGCCAACAAAGAATTAGGAAAAAGAGATATTAAATATTATGCTGATAAAAGTGTTGCCGCTTTAGAAGTGCCACCAGATTTAACAAAACCTGACGAAACTAATGCTTTAGATGTTTCTGATATTGTACAAGTAGATGAAACTTTAGCTGATTTCTCAAAACAAAAAAAAGAAAAAATATTAACACCGCCTACTGGCATAGTTGTTAAAAAAGATGGTAATCAACGATGGTTATTAGTTGATAAACCAGCAAATGTTATATGGAATAAAGTTAAAAAATTCTTAACAAACAATGGATTTGTCATTGAAAAATCAAATAAAAGAATTGGCTTAATGGAAACTAACTTCTTGGAAAATAAACCTGATATTCCAAAACAATCACTAGGTATTATTCGTTCAGCACTTAAAAAAGCCTTAAACCAAACTTTTTCAACTGGCATTATTGATAAATATAAAGTGCGTTTAGAGCCCAATAAAAATGGAAAAATGACTGAAGTATTTTTAACTTTAATTAGTATGGAAGAGGTTGTTACTAATGAAGGTAGTGATGAAGAAAATACCATTTGGCAACCAAGAAAAACAGATACAGGTTTGGAAATAGAAATGCTTTATAGATTAATGTTATTTTTGGGTGCAGATAAAGAAAAAGCTAAAAAAAATATTAAAAACCCTCTTGAAAAGAAAAAAATAAAAGTTGCTTTTAAAGAAACTTTAGGTGGGAATACAAAATTAATATTCCCTCTAAACTTTAAAGAAACTTGGGTTCAAATGAATAATGCACTTGATAAACTTAATGTTGTTATTGATGATAAAGATATTCTTGAAGGTGCTTTTTATATTCAAACATCAAATCCAGAAAATAGAAACTTTTTAGATAAACTATTTGGTAAGGATGCAATCAAACAAACTTATCAACTTTTATTAAAAAAACAATCAAACAAAGAGACTGTTGTTTTATTTAATATAATTGGCAATGAAGATGTTAATGTGAAGAAAGGTATTAAATATGGCAAAACTTTCTTAAAACAAATTGCTGATACTTTTAAATAAAAATAATCTATGATAAAAACTCAATTAGTTTCTGAGCTAAGCGATCAGCAACTCATTGAGTTTTGTCAAAAAGCCAATTTAGCTTATCGCCAAGGTGAGCCTATTATTTCTGATGAAGATTATGATTTTATTTATCTTGCTGAATTAAAAAAAAGACAACCCAATCATCCTTTATTACAAAAGGTTGAGCCAGAAGGTAAAGGTTTTTCAAATGAAAAACTTCTTTTACCTCAAGCAATGTTATCTACTGATAAAGCCTATACTTTCGAAGAAATTGAAAATTGGTGTGCTCGCTTAGAAAAAGCAAGTAATGAAATTAATTTTAACAATATAACAATAAAAGCAACACCAAAATTAGATGGATTTGCTGCCTTTGATGATGGTATAAAACTTTACACTAGAGGTGATGGGCGTAAAGGCAGTGATATATCCCGTGTTTTTGAAAGAGGATTAACAATTTTTAAAAACAATTCTCGTGGTTTAGGTGCTGGAGAAATTGTAATTAAAAAAAGTTATTTTGAAAAAAACCTAAAACAACATTTTGAACATCCAAGAAATTTCCAAGCCAGTATTATTAAAGAAAAAACCTTAGATTCTCTTGCACAACAAGCTATTATTGATAACGCAGCACTTTTTGTGCCTTTTGTTAGTTTGCCTTTTTGGTCTGGAGATATTCAAACTTTAAAAAATGATTTTAAAGAAATTGTTAAAAATTGTTTAAATTCAGTTGATTTTGATGTTGATGGTGTTGTTTTTGAAACAACAAATAAAGCACTAAAAGATTATTTAGGCTCAAATAGAAAGTTCCATCATTGGCAAATTGCTTTTAAAGAAAATAAAGAAAAAGCACAAGTTAAAGTTCTTAATATAACACCTCAAGTCGGTAGAACAGGAAAAATCACCCCTGTTGCCCAATTGGAACCCACACAATTAAGTGGTGCTATGATTAATCGTGCAACAGCATATCATTATGGTTTTGTTAAAAAAAATTCTTTAGGTGAAAATAGTATGATTGAACTCACCCGTAGTGGACAAGTCATACCTAAAATTATCAAAGTTTTAACACCTACAACAAACTTAACAATACCTTCTATTTGCCCTAGTTGTAAAGAGAATTTAACTTGGCAGAATGATTTTTTAATCTGTAATAATCATCAAAAATGCCCACAACAACAAATTCAAAAAATGACTTATTTTTTTAGTTCTCTAGCAAATAATGATGGTTTTGGTTTAGCAACAATTCAAAAATTATATGCAAATAATATTTATAGCATTAGTGAAATATATCAACTATCAGAAAAAGATTTAATACAAATTGGTTTTGGAGAAAAAACTTCACAAAACTTAATTAAAGAATTAAATAAATCTCGCCATAATCCAATTGAAGATTGGAGATTTCTTGCCAGTTTTGGTATTGAACGATTAGGTTTTGGCTTTTGTGAAAAACTTTTAAAAAAACATCCCTTAGAAACAATATTTTCTTTAACAAAAGAAGATTTAATTAATGTCGAAGGTTTTGCCGAAACTTCAGCTGATTATATTATTGATGGACTACAAAAAATTAAAGACGAGTTTACTAAATTATTCAATTTAGGCTTTAATTTAGAAATTAGTAAAGGGTTTGATATAAAACACGAGTTATTAAACAAAAACATTGTTTTTAGTGGCTCTATGGATTTATCCCGTCAACTAATGACAAAACAAGCCAAAGCAATTGGTATTAATGTTTTATCTAGTGTTTCAGCAAAAACTGATTATTTAGTTGTTGGTAAAAATGTTGGTGCGAAAAAACTAGAAAATGCAAAAAACAAAGGTGTAAAAATTCTTACACTCAAAAATTATTTAGAAATGATTAAAGGCTTATGAGTACACAATATACTCCAATGATTGCTCAATATTTAAAGATTAAGGCAGATTATCCTAATACTTTATTGTTTTATCGTATGGGTGATTTTTATGAATTATTCTTTGATGATGCAAAAAAAGCCAGTGAATTATTATCAATATCTCTAACTGCTAGAGGAAAAACAAGTGATAATCCCGTTCCAATGTGTGGCATTCCTTATCATGCTGCTGATAATTACCTTGCAAAACTTCTAAAAGTAGGCGAATCTGTTGCAATTTGTGAGCAAGTTGGTCAAGTTAATAAAAATACTAAAACACCTGTTGAACGAAAAGTTGTGCGTTTGATTACCCCTGGAACACTAACAGATGAGGCTTTATTATCTGAAAAACAAGAAAGTATTATTATTGCAATTTATCAATACAAAAATAAAATTGGCTTGGCTTCTATTAATCTAAGTGCTAGCTCTTTTTTTCTTAGTGAAATTGAAGAAAAAGACTTACTATCAGAATTAAATAGAATTAGTCCATCAGAAGTGTTAATCAGTGAAGAAAGTTCAATTAATTTAAATAATAATTTTGCAATTACTCATCAAATGCCTTGGCAATTTGATTTTGATGTTTCATATAAAACTTTAACCAATCATTTTGGCACTAAAGATCTCACTGCTTTTGGTTGTGAAAATTTATCTTTAGCAATCACTGCTGGTGGTTGTGTATTAAACTATATTAAACAAACTCAAGCCTCAGCACTAGCTACTATTGATAGTCTTTCAGTTATTCAAAAAAATGATTTCTTATATTTAGATACAAGCACCTATCTTAATTTAGAATTAGAACAAAGTCTATTAGGTGATAAAAAATTAGGATTAATTTATTATCTTGATAAAACCAACACTCCAATGGGTTCAAGATTGCTTAGACAATGGTTAAGACAACCTTTACGCTCACATACAGAAATTAACAAAAGATTAGAAGCTGTCTCTTCATTAAACAATGGTTTTGATACTATTATCAATACTTTAAAAAATATCACTGATATTGAACGAATTCTCACAAGAATATCTCTAAAAACAGCAAAACCTAGAGATTTATCAAGACTTAGAGAAACTTTAAAACAACTACCAATTTTACAAAACCAGTTTCAATCTGATAATCATTACTGTCAGGAAATCAAACAAAAAATTGGCAATTTCCCTGAAGTTGTTGATTTATTAACTTCATCAATTATTGAAAAACCACCTCTGCTCATTCGTGATGGTGGTGTTATAAAAAATGGCTTTAACAAAGAATTAGATGAATTAAAAAATTTACAAAATAATGCAAGTAATTATTTATTAGAACTAGAAAATCGTGAAAAAAAGCGTGTTCATAACAATCTAAAAGTGCGATATAACCGTGTGCATGGTTATTATATTGAATTATCCCGATTACACTCTAATGACATCCCTGATGATTATATTCGTAAACAAACTTTAAAAGATGTTGAGCGATTTATAACCCCAGAACTCAAAGAATTTGAAGAAAAAATACTTTCATCTTCTGCCAAAGCATTGACATTAGAAAAACAACTTTATCATGATTTATTAGAACAACTCACTCAATATATTCCAAAATTAAGACAATCTTCTAATGCTATTGCCACCTTAGATGTTCTAACTAATTTTGCCAATATAGCGATACTTTATAACCTCAACAAACCTGAGTTTTCAAAAAAAAATATTATTGATATTAGAGAAGGTCGCCATTTAATTGTTGAAAAAATGATTACTGATACTTTTGTCCCTAATGATACTTTTTTTGACAACACTCATAAAATGCAAGTTATCACTGGGCCAAATATGGGTGGTAAATCCACTTATATGCGACAAACTGCCTTAATTATTTTAATGGCACATATTGGTTGTTTTGTCCCAGCAACAAAAGCCAAAATTGGTATTATTGATAAAATTTTCACTCGTATTGGTAGTTCTGATAACCTTGCTAAAGGGCAATCTACATTTATGGTTGAGATGACTGAAACAGCAAATATTTTAAATAATGCCACACAACATTCTTTAATTTTAATTGATGAAATTGGTCGTGGGACCTCAACTTTTGATGGACTTTCTCTTGCTTGGTCTATTGCCATAGATTTAATCAAACGCATACAAGCTTACACACTCTTTGCAACACATTATTTCGAATTAACTGAATTATCAACAGAATTTAAAACTATTAATAATTTATATTTAGAAGCTGTTGAACATAATGATAGTATTGTTTTCTTACATAAAGTAAAAAATGGTGCAGCAAACAAAAGTTATGGCTTACAAGTTGCATCATTAGCAGGATTACCCAAGAACACAATTACTTTAGCCAAACAAAAGTTAATCCAATTAGAACAACAATTTTCTAAAATAAAAAAACAGCCCTCACAAAAAGTGCTTTTTATTGAAGAAAACCCTATAATTACAACCTTAGAAGATATAGATGTTAATGACTTAACTCCTAAACAAGCCCTAGATTTAATTTATAAACTCAAAGAACAATTATGAAAAAACTACTATTATTACTCCCTTTTTTATTATCTGGTTGTATTGGTACAGCTATTGACGCAACCGCTTCTGCTATTACTTCAACTATTGAAGTTGGTACAACAGTTATTAAATCAGCTGTTGATATTGTCACACCTGATAGTGATGACGACAAAGATTAAAAATGAATTTGATGTTTTAATTGTAGGATCAGGTATTGCTGGCTTAATGAGTGCCTTACGCCTATCAAAAAAATTAAATATTGCAATTATTGCTAAAAAAAAACTCACTGAATCTTCCTCATTTTTTGCCCAAGGTGGTATTTCTGCTGTTTTAGATAAAGCTGATAGTTTTGAAAAACATACTCAAGATACTTTAAAAACAGCACAAAAATTAGGTAATGAAAAAAACATTAGATTTATTGTCAAAAAAGCACCTAAAGTTATTCAATATTTAGAAGAATATGGTGTTAATTGGACAAAAAAAACACCTAATTATCATCTAACAAAAGAAGGTGGTCATAGCGAAAGGCGTGTAATACATTGTGATGATAAAACAGGTGAAAATATTCAAAATACTTTAATCTCACAGATTAAAAATGCAACTAATATTACTATTTTTGAAAAAAATATTGCTGTTGATTTAATTATCAATAATCAACAATGTATAGGTGCTTATGTCCTAAACATACAAACCAATCAAGTTAATACTTATCTTGCAACTCAAACTATTCTAGCCACAGGTGGCGCTAGTAAAACTTATCTTTATACTTCAAACCCAGATACTTCAACAGGAGATGGTATTGCAATGGCATATCGTGCTGGTTGTCCAATTGTTAATATGGAATTTACTCAATTTCACCCTACTTGTTTATATCATCCACAAGCAAAATCATTTTTAATTTCTGAAGCGCTTAGAGGCGAAGGTGCAAAACTCATTCATAAGAATGGTATCCGCTTTATGCAGAACTATGATAAAAGATTAGAACTTGCTCCTAGAGATATTGTCTCAAGAGCTATTGACAATGAAATGAAAACCAAAGGTTTAGATTGTGTTTATTTAGATATTTCTTTTAAAAGTAATTCTTGGATTGAAAAACACTTTCCAAATATTTTAAAAAAATGTTTAGAATTTAATATTGACATTAGAAAACAGGCAATTCCTATTGTGCCAGCAGCACATTATACTTGTGGTGGTGTAAAAACTAATGTTATTGGACAAACGAATCTATCAAATTTATATGTTTTGGGTGAGAGTGCTTCAACTGGTATGCATGGTGCAAATCGTTTAGCCAGTAATTCACTTTTAGAATGTTTGGTTATGGCAAATGAAAATTCTCAATATATCAACCAACAAAATATTTGTCCTAATAATTTTAAAGCATTAAATTGGGATGATAGTAATGTTGTTCTCTCACAAGAAAAAGTAGTTGTCCAACATTTATGGGATGAATTGCGTTTAATTATGTGGAACTTTGTTGGTATTGTTCGTAATAACAAACGCCTAGAATATGCTCTAAAAAAAGTCACTGAAATTCAAAAAGAAGTTGATGAATATTATCGTGCTTATAATATTACCAATGATTTAATAGAACTTAGAAATCTAGTCCAAGTTTCATTATTAATTATTACTTCTGCAATACAAAGAAAAGAAAGCAGAGGTTTGCATTATAACTCTGACTATCCCAATACATTAAAAACGGCTCAAAATACGATATTACAAAAAAACATATAAAGTCTCTTTTACGGTAAAATAAAGAGGCTTTTTTTGCTTGCTTTTTTTAGCGTATGAATAACAAATTATTAAGACCTTTAGCACAAGGTTTATACCACCCAGATAATGAAAAAGACAGTTGTGGTGTTGGATTTATTGCTAATATAGATAAAAATCAGTCTCATGATATTGTCCAAGATGCCTTGGAAATGTTGGCAAGAATGGACCATCGTGGCGGTTGTGGTTGTGAAGAAAATACAGGTGATGGCGCTGGTATTTTAACTAATCTACCAACTTTATTTTTTCAAAAAGAAATTAAAAATATTTTTTCAACTGATGTGACAGAAGGTAATTTTGCAGTAGGAAATGTCTTTTTACCACAAGATAAAATAGAGCAAGATCAGTGTATTAATATTGTTGAAAATTTAATTAAAGAATATAACCAAGAACTAATTGGTTGGCGTGATGTTCCTATTGATGCTAAAAAAGCAAATGTCGGCCCAACGGCATTAAACTCTAAACCTATCATCAAACAGCTGATTATAAAATCTAATGAAAAAACAATTTCAGCTTTTGAAAGAAAACTCTATTTAATTCATAAAATTGCAGGAAATAAAATTCGCCGTGATAAAAATATAAAACAAGGGTTAATGTTTTATATTTGTAGCCTCTCTCCTAAAACAATTGTGTATAAAGGAATGTTAATTGGCTCACAAGTATTAGACTTTTTTACAGATTTATCCAATCCTGAATTTGAAGTTTATTTAGCAATGGTGCATTCTCGTTTTTCAACAAATACCTTCCCTTCTTGGGATAGAGCTCAACCTTGTCGTTATATGTCCCACAATGGTGAGATAAATACCCGTCAAGGAAACTTCAACTGGATGAGTGCTAGAGAAGGTGTTTTAAAGAGTGATATTTTTAATGAAGATCTTAAAAAATTACTTCCTGTTATTGAAGCAGAAGTTTCAGATTCTGGTAGTTTTGATAATGTCTTAGAGTTTTTAATGATGAATGGTCGTTCATTACAAGAAGCAGTATTGATGATGGTACCTGAAGCTTGGCAAAATGATACAAATATGAGCTCTGAGAAAAAAGCTTTTTATGAATATTTTTCAACAATGATGGAACCTTGGGATGGTCCTGCATCAATTGCTTTTACTAATGGTGATTATATTGGTGCTATTTTAGATAGAAATGGCTTGCGTCCATCAAGGTATTATTTAATGGATGATAATCGTATTATTATGGCATCAGAAGTTGGTGTTGTTGATGTTGATAATGCTACTATCGTTAAAAAAGGTCGCCTACAACCAGGAAAGATGTTTCTAATTGATTTCAAGCAAAATAAATTATTACATGATAGTGATATTAAACATCTATTATCATCTCAAAATCCTTATAGTGATTGGTTAAATGAACAACGCATTACATTTGATAATTTAGAACTTAAAGACTCTTTAGAAATAAATAAAGAAGAATTAACATCTAAAATGAAAATGTTTGGTTATACCACCGAAGTTTTACAGTTTATGTTATTGCCGTTAGTTAAAGAATTAAGAGATCCTTTAGGTTCTATGGGAAATGATTCAGCATTGGCTTGTTTGTCAGACAAACCAAGATTAATTTATGATTACTTCAAACAACTTTTTGCTCAAGTCACTAATCCTGCAATTGATTCTATTCGTGAAGAAGTTGTAATGTCATTAAGATGTTATATAGGTCCTGAAGCGAATTTACTAAAAAATAAACAAGAAAATGCCCATCGTCTTTTAATAGAACACCCTATCCTAACTAACGAAGAATCCAACGCTCTAAAAAATATGGACTATCGTGGTTGGAAAGCTAAAACAATTGATATAACTTATGATATTAATAACAATAATTTATCAGATTTACTTGATAATATTTGTGATAAAGGTGTCCAAGCAATCAAAGATGGCTTTAGTTTGATTATTCTTTCAGATAAAAACACTAATAAAAACAGAATGGCGATTAGCTCATTATTAGCCTCATCAGCCTTACACAGACATTTGGTTAAAAGGCACGATAGAACAAAAGTAGGGATTATTGTTGAAAGTGCTGAAGCCTCACAAGTGCATCATTTTTGTTTATTAACAGGTTTTGGTGTTGATGCGATCAACCCATATTTAGCTTTTGAAGTATTAAAACAAGCTAGAGAAGAACAAAAATTACCACACTCTACTGAAGAGAAAATGATTGCTGACTATCGTAAAGGTGTCGCCAAAGGTATGCTTAAAGTTATGGCAAAAATGGGCATTTCCACCCTCGCTTCTTATAAAGGCGCTCAGATTTTTGAAGCTGTTGGTTTAGCAAATGAAGTAATAGAAAAATGTTTTTACGGAACAGCCTCAAGATTAAAAGGGATTGGCTTTAATGTTTTACATCTTGAAGCAAAAATGCGTCATGATTTGACATATAAAAACACTTCAAAAGAATTAGAAAATAATGGTGAGTTTCATTGGCGTAGTAATGGTGAAAACCATATGTGGAATCCTAAAACTATTCAACTTCTACAACAATCTTCTAAAACAAATTCTTTAGAAACTTATCAAGCTTTTGCAAAATCAGCAAACGAAGAGTCAGAAAAATGTACTCTCAGAGGTTTGATGTCATTCAAAAATATAAATCCAATAAATATTGATGAAGTTGAACCTGCAAAAGAAATTGTTAAACGCTTTGCAAGTGGTGCAATGAGTTTTGGCTCAATCTCACCTGAAAGCCATGAAGGTCTAGCAATTGCAATGAACCGTTTAGGCGGAAAATCAAATACTGGAGAAGGTGGTGAGGATTCAAGTCGCTGGACTCCTGAAGAAAATGGTGATTCCAAACGCTCAGCAATTAAACAAGTTGCTTCTGGTAGGTTTGGAGTCACCATTGATTATCTAAATAATGCCGATGAAATTCAAATTAAAGTCTCTCAAGGAGCAAAACCAGGAGAAGGTGGTGAATTACCAGGCACTAAAGTTGATAAACTTATTGCAAAATTACGCCATTCAACACAAGGGGTTGGTTTAATTAGTCCACCACCGCATCACGATATTTATTCTATTGAAGACTTATCACAATTAATTTTTGATTTAAAACGCTCAAATCCAAATGCAAGAATTAGCGTTAAACTAGTCGCTGAAGTTGGAGTTGGAACTATTGCTGCAGGTGTGACTAAATCAAAAGCAGACCATATAGTTATCGCTGGACATGATGGTGGCACAGGAGCATCTCCTTTGACCTCTATTAAACACGCAGGACTTCCTTGGGAATTGGGTTTGTCAGAAACACATCAAACATTAGTATTAAATGATTTGCGTTCAAGAGTTGTTTTACAAACTGATGGACAAATGAAAACAGGTAGAGATGTTGCGATTGCAACACTTTTAGGTGCTGAAGAGTATGGTTTCGCAACTGCACCACTTATAACTCAAGGTTGTATTATGATGCGAAAATGCCATCTAAATACCTGCCCTGTTGGGATAGCAACACAAGACAAAGAGTTGCGTAAAAAATTCGCAGGAAAACCTGAATATGTCGTTAATTATTTATTTATGGTTGCAGAAGAAATGCGAGAAATTATGGCTGAATTAGGCTTTAAAACTATCAACGAAATGGTTGGGCGTGTTGATAAATTAGAAATGAATCCAGCTATAAATCATTGGAAAGCAAAACATTTAGACCTAACGAATATCTTAACAATGGCAAATAAAGGAGATGATAGCGTTAAGGTTTATAATTCATTAGCACAAAATCATCAAATTGATGATCAATTAGATAATGAATTAATTGCCAAAGTTGAAGGTATTTTTAAAGGAGAAAAAGTAGAACTTAAACTACCTATTAATAATATCAGTCGTAGTATTGGTGCAATGTTATCTTCAAACTTAGCACAAAAATTAGGTATAGATAGAAATCTACAAGACGGAACAATCAAAATTAAATTTACTGGCTCAGCAGGACAGAGCTTAGGAGCTTTTTTGGCTAAGGGTGTTCAATTAGAAGTTGAAGGAGATTCAAACGACTATGTTGGAAAATGTTTAAGTGGTGGGCAAGTAATTGTTTATCCTCCTAAAAACTCTAAATTTAACTCTTATGAGCAGATTATTGCAGGAAATGCTTGTTGTTATGGAGCAACAAGTGGAGAGGTATATTTATCAGGAATTGTTGCTGAGAGATTTTGTGTTAGAAACTCTGGTGCAATTGCTGTTGTTGAAGGTGTTGGTGATCATGGTTGTGAATATATGACTGGTGGTAGAGCAGTTATTTTAGGAGAAGTTGGGAGAAACTTTGCTGCTGGAATGTCTGGTGGAATTGCTTATGTTTATAATCCAAATAAAACTTTTGAAAAAATGTTATCAACTGGTGCTAATATTGATTTAGATGTTTTTGATGAAAAATCAGCACAGGAGCTTAAACAAATTATCAAGGATTTTTATCAACATACAAACTCACATAAAGCTAAAACAATACTAGAGGATTGGGATAATGTTATTGATGATTTTGTATTGGTTATGCCTAGAGAATATAAGCAGGCTTTAAAAAATATTTGACATACAAAAATTTATATGTATAATGGGCCATCAGTTATCCGCCGAAAGGCCTTACCCAGTGCTTCGTGCACTGGGTTTTTTTCGTTTTAAAGAGTCATAAAAATGAGTAAGAAAAAAACCATTGTATTTATAGATGGCTTTAATTTATATCACGCCATTAAAAATTTAAATAAACCTCATTATCACAATCCAACTA